>Ga0187845_1000253_pt1 | contig 30842 bp, 34 predicted proteins | sample SpaLakP09_SKY_68_FD_134515 | JGI IMG/M metagenome (GOLD analysis project Ga0187845, IMG submission 134515) | Oligotrophic lake water microbial communities from Sparkling Lake, Wisconsin, USA - SP09_SKY_68 | ecosystem: Environmental > Aquatic > Freshwater > Lake | place: USA: Sparkling Lake... | reverse complement strand
TGGCGGCGCTTGGCCTGGAGCACAATCGGCTGGCGCGAACCATCCTGGGCGGAGTTTTTGATCCGGTCGACCTGGTCGCCTATGCCTCAGGGGCCGCGGCCGCGCTGATCGTCGAGCGCGTCCACGGCGAGCGCCTGTAGACTATTCCGCAGCGATCGCGGGCGCGAACTGGTCACGCACGGTGGCCAGTCGCTCGCGGTTATCATGGTCCCAGGGATGGAAACCGGGGCGATACCAGGCCCAGTATTCACGAGCGCAGCGGCGGAACAGACCGGGCTGGCCGAACAGGAACCACAGGACCCTGGCGCGGGCGGCTCCCGGCTTCATGCCGTCGGCCTCGAGGAGCTTGCTGGCATAGACGGTGATGTTGCGGGTGAACATGATGCTGATCAGCACCATGACCCGGACACGCAGGCGGTAGCGCTGTAGGGGCTTCCAGCCCTTGGTGATCTCCTGGAAGACATCGAACGCCACGGCCTTGTGCTCGGTTTCTTCCAAGGCATGCCATTGCCACAGCCGCGTCATCTCGGGGTCGGTGTTGCGGAAGAGGTCGTCGCTGCGCATGAACGAGTCCGCCATCATCGAGGTAAAGTGCTCGAGGGCGATGGTTGCGCCCAGCATGGCCATCGGGCCACGGCCCCGAACCATGGTGGTGCGTTCTCTCACCTGGGCTTCGATCTCGGCCACGGGATAGCGGCTGCGATCCAGACCCCCATTCATAGCCACATGTTCGCGCGAGTGGATGGCTTCCTGGGTGATGAAGGCCTTGGCGTCATCGAGCAGCTTGCCCGACAGTTTGGGTCGATAGTGGCGGACCGCGTCCATGAACAAGCGCTCGCCGTCCGGGAAGGTCAGGGAGAGGGCGTTGAACACCGCCGTGCCAACCACATCACCGCCCAGCCATGCCCCCTTGCCGACAGCCTGGGTGTCGAAGTGGAGGTCGCGGGGGATGACGGTGACGTCGTCGGGGGTGCTGCGTGGCGGTGCCATGGTGTTTGATCCTGCCTCGGGATACGGATGGGATGTTCAAGCCTGACGATAGAATGGCGTTACCGACAAAAATGTCAATAGAGAATTCTGACTGCCGCATCCGGCACCGCCGTTCGCCCGAGGCGTCACGCGCCAACATCCTGGCCGCCGCAGAGGCGATCCTGCTGGCCTCAGGTCCACAGGATCTGAAGTTGGTCGAGGTGGCCAAGGGTGCCGGCGTGGTCAACGCCACCGTGCTGCACCACTTTGGTTCGATTGACGGTGTCCAGACCGCCCTGATGGAACGGATGATCCGGCAGCTGGTCGACAATGTGCTGTCCATCACCGTGGCAGAGGGGCAGGGCGCGGCCTTCGCCGGTGCAGGCATGCTTGCCCTGTTCGACGCCTTTGAGACCCAGGGCGCAGCGCGCCTGGCCGCCTGGCTGGCGCTGACCGGCGAGGCATCTCGGATGACGGGCGTCCGGGGCGCGGTTCAGGAGGTGATCGATGCGCGCATCAGCCAGATCGACGGCGTCTCCGCCGAGGTGATGGGCGACTTCATCCTGGGCTGCGTTACCTACGCCCTGGGGGTCGGCCTGTTCGGCGCGCCACTGGGCGAGCTGCTCGGCAAGCCGCCGGGCCGGGCGCGGGAAGTGGCCCTTGGCATTCTGCAGGCGCGACTGGACGCGGCGGCGCGCGGCGCCTAGAGCATTTTCCGACGAAGTGCAGGCCGGTTCGTCGTCAGAAAATGCGTTAAAACAAAAGACTAGAGGGCCGCAAGCACCACGCGCATAAGCGGCGCAAGACGGATCTCGCCCGGATCGGTGATGTCGATCCAGGCCATCTCCTCGATCTCGGCGCGCACCCTGATCTCGCCCTCGACCCTGGTCAGATAGGTCGCGGCGCGAACTAGATGGTCCGGTTCATTGGCGGCCGGTGCCTCGAACCGTCCCAGCAGCGTGGCCGCAATCAGCTTGCAGCCCAGTTCCTCATCGAGCTCGCGGGCGAGGGCGGTGAGGTCATCCTCACCCGGCTCGAGTTTACCGCCAGGCTTCATGAAGATCGCCGTGCCGCGCTTGCGGACCACCAGCATCCGCCCGGCATCGTCGCGGATGACGGCCGTGACGATGTCGATGATGCGTTGCGCCACTAGCCCAGCTTCTCCGCGGCCCACGGTGCGAAATAGGTGATGATCCCCGCTGCTCCGGCGCGCTTGAAGGCGGTCAGGCTTTCGAGCACGGCGCGGTCATGATCGATCCAGCCGTTCTGGGCCGCCGCCTTGATCATCGCGTATTCGCCCGACACCTGGAAGGCGTAGGTGGGCATGCGGAACTCGTCGACCAGGCGGCGCAGGATGTCGAGATACGGCATCCCCGGCTTGACCATGACCATGTCGGCACCTTCGGCGATGTCGAGGGCGACTTCGCGGATGGCTTCTTCGGTATTGGCCGGGTCCATCTGGTAGGTCTTCTTGTCGCCCTGGCCCGCCGAGAGCTTGGCCGAGCCGATGGCGTCGCGGTACGGGCCATAGAAGGCCGAGGCATATTTGGCGGCATAGGACATGATCATCACGTCCTGGAAATTGGCCCCCTCAAGGGCGGACCGCAGGGCCCCGATACGGCCGTCCATCATGTCGGACGGGGCCAGGATGTCGGCTCCGGCCTCGGCCTGCATCAGGCCCTGCTCGATCAGGCGCTCGATGGTCGGGTCGTTGAGGATCTTGCCCCCTTCGACCACGCCGTCATGGCCGTGGTCGGTGAAGGGATCGAGCGCCACGTCGCACATGATGCCGACCTCCGGCGCAGCGTCCTTCATGGCCTTGACCGCGCGCGGGATGACGCCGTCCGGATCGGCGGCGATCGAGCCGGTGGCATCCTTCCGGGCCCCGTCGATGTGCGGGAAGATGGCGATGGCCGGGATTCCCAGGTCGCGGGCCCGAACGGCGGCCTTGGCGGCTTCCTTGACCGACAGGCGCTCGACGCCCGGCATGGACGCCACCGGGATGACACCTTCGCCCTCATGCACCACCATCGACCAGATCAGGTCGGAGGGACGCACCTCGGTCTCGCGGACAAGTCGGCGCGTCCAGTCAGACTGACGCAGACGGCGAAGCCGGGTGGCGGGATAGGGCGCAAGAGGGGGCGTTGTCATGCCTCTGGTTTCGCGCGGGCGAGCCGGCGAGGCAAGGCACTTTGCCCCTTAAGGTGTCCGGTCGGCCACGGCGTAGGGCCCGTCAATGCGGGTCCAGACCTGGGACTTGCAGAGAAGATTGCCGATCACGCAGCCCTTGGCCCGAAGGGTCTTGCCGTCCAGAAGTTCGGCCGAGCCCTGGAAGGTCATTCTGAGCGTCGGGACATAGACCCGGCCGCTGAGCGATCCATTCTTCTGGGCTTCGAAGTTCCGCAGGATCCTCTGGCCGATGAGGCTCTCCGAGCCGCTGTTGCGGGCGTCCGCCTGAGCCTTGGCGCTGGCCCAGATCACGACGCCGCAAGTCTCGCCACCACAGTTCTTGATCTCGAGGTGGACGCTGTCCCGAGGATTGCGCCACACACCATAGGTGCGGGACACGTCATTGGGTTCGGCGGCATGGGCCGGCCCTTGGCCGAGGGCCGCCAGGGCCGCCAGTGCGATAAGGCCGGATCTGAAAATACGCATGTTGCCTGGATAGCGCCCCTTCAAGAGGGCGAGACTTGTGAAAAACGCCGCCGCTTTTCAAGGCTGGCGGCGTCCAAGGCGATTCAATCCATGTAACAGCAGATTTCAGGGCCATGCCTGGGCGACAACCGGGCGATTGCTGATCAAGCCTTCTGCATCACGTATAGTGGAAGGCTGCGTCATCCAGATCGATGGCCGGGAGGGCGTCCTTCTCGGCCCAGTAGTCCTGGGTATGCCGCCATTCGGGCTTGTCGCCGGCCTTGGGCAGGAGGTGGAGGCCACGCATCAGATAGCCGGGATTGAAGTTTTCGGGGTCGATCCAGGGGCCCAGCTTCATGTCCTTGTCCTCCGGTCGAAGCGCGACCGAGACTTGGCTGGCTCCCCTGGCCTCCATGTGGGCGAGAAGGCGGCACACGAAGTCGCCGATCAGGTCGGCCCTCAGGGTCCAGCTGGCGCGGAAATAGCCGAAGATCCAGATCATGTTGGGAACGCCGGTGAACATCATCCCGCGGTAGGTGATCGTGTCCGAGAAGGTGAGGGGCTTTCCGTCGATCTCGAACGCGATGTCGCCGAGGACGTTCAGATTGAACCCGGTGGCGGTGACGATGATGTCGGCTTCAAGCGTTTCGCCGGATTTCAGCAGCAGCCCCTTGGGCGTGAACCGCTCGATCTCGTCGGTCACGACCGAGGCCTGGCCTGAGGCGATGCCCTGGAACAGGTCGCCGTCCGGGACGAAGGCGATCCGCTGCCGCCAGGGGCGATAGCGCGGCGTGAAATGCTTCTCGATGTCAAAGTCCTCACCGAGGAAGGCCTTCACACCCTCCAGGAGTTCGGCCTTTACGACGTCAGGTTCCGCGACCGCTCGGTGCGTGAACATCTCCTGATCAAACAAGGCCTTGCGCCGCACGATCTCATGAATCCAGGTCTCGTCGATCTGGATTTCCCGCAGCGTGTTGGCGAGGTCGTTCTCGTTGCGACCGGGCACGAAATAGGTGGGGGAGCGCTGCAGCAGCGTGACGTGGGCGCAGTCGCCGGCGATGGCCGGAACCAGGGTGGCGGCGGTCGCGCCCGATCCGATGACCACGACCCGTTTGCCGCTGTAGTCGAGACCTTCGGGCCACTCCTGGGGATGGATGATCTGGCCTTCATAGTCACCCATGCCGGGCCATTCTGGCGTGTAGCCCTGCATCTGCCGGTAGTAGCCCTGGCACATCCAAAGGAAATTCGTCGTGAAGGTCAGGATCTTTCCGTCACTCCGGGTGACTTCAAGCGACCAGAGCTTGTCGCTGGATGACCAGCGGGCATTGGTGATCTTGTGGCCATATCGAATGTGACGGCCAAGGTCATTCTCTTCGATCACTTCGCCCATATAGCTCAGGATTTCGGCGGCGCTGGCGATCGGTGGGCCAACCCACGGCTTGAAGCGATAGCCGAACGTATAGAGGTCGCTGTCTGACCGGATGCCGGGATAGGTATGGCTGCGCCAGGTGCCGCCGAAATCACCGAGGGCGTCGAGCACGACAAATCGGGTGCCGGGCCGCTGCCGGGTCAGGTGGTAGGCTCCGCCGACACCCGAGATTCCGGCCCCAACGATGATGACATCGAAGTGCTCGACCCCTGTCGCATCTGCTGGCCTGGCGAGTGTGGCTGTCTCTGTCATTGGACCCGACTCCTGTTGGCGGCGGGCCTGACGGCCGCGTCGCGTTTCTCTCCCGGTGACGCCTCTTTCGGACGCCTAACTAATCATTGTAAAGTTGAGGCTGATCCTGTGTTTGATCGGGATCAAGCGGATTCTGACATTCACCGGGCCAAAGCCTGTGCGCGACGCTGGCGCATTGACACAGGGGCTGCCGCACGGCAGTTCAACGTTCAAGAAGGCTGGGGCGGTTCTGCCCTGCACGGGAGGATATCGCGCATGGATTTCTCGCTCAGCGATGATCAACTTGCCATCCAGGACGCGGCAAGAGCCTTCGCCGTGGGACAGCTTGCCCCGCACTCGTCCCGTTGGGATGAAGAGAAGTTTTTTCCGGTCGACGTGCTTCGCGAGGCGGCCCAACTTGGGTTTGCCGGGATCTATGTGAACGAGGATGTCGGCGGCACAGGGCTTTCCCGGCTTGATGCGTCCATTATCTTTGAAGCGCTCAGCTACGGCGATGTCCCCACAGCGGCCTATCTGACCATTCACAACATGGCGTCGTGGATGATCGACCGGTTTGCTTCGGAAGCGCTGCGTCAGAAATACCTGCCGCGCCTGACGACCATGGACCTGATCGCGAGCTATTGCCTCACCGAGCCCGGTTCAGGTTCGGACGCCGCCAACATGCGAACCTCGGCGCGCCTCGACGGCGATCACTATGTGCTCAACGGCGGCAAGGCCTTCATCCCGGCGGCGGGGTCTCTGACATCTATGTTGTCATGGCCCGAACGGGAGGCGAGGGTGCCAAGGGCGTTTCGGCCTTTGTCGTCGAGAAGGGCACGCCAGGCCTCAGCTTCGGGGCCAACGAACGCAAGATGGGCTGGAACGCCCAGCCCACGGCCCAGGTGAACTTCGACGACTGCCGGGTGCCGGTTGCCAACCGGATCGGTCAGGAGGGCGAGGGCTTCCGGTTTGCCATGATGGGGCTGGACGGCGGACGCCTGAATATCGCCTCGTGCTCGCTGGGCGGGGCCCAGTTCGCGCTGGATACGGCCAAGGCCTATATGGAGAGCCGGAGCCAGTTCGGGCGGCAGTTGAAGGAGTTTCAGGCTCTGCAGTTCAAGCTGGCGGATATGGCCACCGAACTGGAGGCTGCGCGGCTGATGGTTCGTAACGCGGCCCACGCCCTCGACAACCGTCACCCTGAGGCCACCAAGCTCTGCGCCATGGCCAAGCGGTTTGCGACCGACGCCGGCTTCCAGGTTGCCAACGACGCCCTGCAGCTTCATGGCGGCTACGGCTACTTGCAGGACTATCCTCTGGAACGGATCGTACGAGACCTGCGGGTGCACCAGATCCTGGAAGGGACCAACGAGATCATGCGCGTCATCATAGCGCGCGAGATCTTTCGGCAGTAGAGCCACGTCCAGCCTCCGCCGAATCCAGGACCAGACGTGATCTATCTCTGCCGCCATGGCCAGACCGAGTGGAACCGCGACCGCCGCCTGCAAGGGCAGGCCGAAGCCGACCTGACGCCGCTGGGCCGCCTGCAGGCCGCTGCGATGGCCGACCTGCTGTTCGACCTTCTCGCCCGCGAGCCGTCAGCGGACTGGCGGATCGTCGCCAGCCCGCTCCGGCGGACCCGCGATACCGCCCAGGCGATCGCCGACCGGCTCGGCCTGGATCTGGCCTTCGATGATCGGCTGATGGAACTGACGGTCGGGGCGTGGGAAGGGCGGCTCTATTCCGACGTGCAGCACGAAAATCCCGAGGCCTTCAAAAGCCCCGAATGGTTCTTCACTGCGCCAGGCGGCGAGACCTACGAGCAGGTCATGGCGCGTGTCTCCGACTGGCTGACCGGGCAGGTCGCCGAGCCCGACCGTCGGCTGATCGTGGTCAGCCACGGCATTGCCGGCCGGCTGCTGCGCGGTACCTATGCCGGGCTGTCGCGCGAGGAGACCCTGGCCCAGGACGTGCCGCAAGACGCGGTGTACCGATTGAGCGGTGGCCAGATCGACCGCCTGGACTGCGAACCCGTCGAGGAACCCGCATGCTGAACGATACGGCCGAAATCATTGTCCGCGTTCAAAAAAACGTTGGCCGGATCACCCTCAACAGGCCCAAGGCGCTGCACGCCCTGACCTTGGGCATGTGCGAGACCATGATCGACACCCTGCTGGAATGGCAGGGCGATCCCGAGATCGACATGGTCATGATTGACCATGCCGGCGAGCGCGGCTTCTGCGCGGGTGGTGACATCCGGATGCTGGCCGAGAGCGGCGCTGGAGACGGTGTTGCGGCGCGGCAGTTTTTTCATACGGAATATAGGCTTAACCACCTGCTGTTCACCTATGATCGCCCCGTTGTGGCGATTATGGATGGCGTCGTGATGGGCGGTGGTGTCGGAATCTCGATGCCGGCCCACTACCGGATCGCGACCGATCGAACGACCTTCGCCATGCCCGAGACCGGGATCGGTCTGTTCCCGGACGTCGGCGGGGGCTGGTATCTGCCGCGCCTGCCCGGCAAGGCCGGGCTCTGGCTGGCTCTCACGGGGGCGCGGATCAAGGCCGCTGATTGCCTCCGCCTCGGGATTGCCACCCATTTCGTCGAGTTCGGCGCGATCGAAGGTCTGAAGAAGAAGGTGATCGCGGATCATCGCCGGATCGATGAAACCCTGCGGATGTATCGGGCGGATGCCGGTAAGGCTCCGCTGGCCAGCATCGAGCAGGACCTGAACCGGCTTTTCGTCGGCGAAAGCGTCGAGGAAATCTTCGAATTCCTGGAAATGGACTCCAGCGACTGGGGCAAGGCGCAACTTGCCGTGCTCAAGACCAAGTCGCCCCAGACCCTCAAAGTGGCGTTCCGGCAACTGCAGAGCGGGGCGCTGGCCGAGGATTTCGCCGAGCACATGGCGCTGGAGTATCGCATCGGCGCGAGGGTGGTGCAAAAGCCCGACTTCATCGAGGGCGTCCGGGCCGTCATAGTTGACAAGGACAATGAACCGAGATGGTCACCCGCAGATCTTGCCGGGGTAACCGAGGCGATGCTCGACGAGATTTTTGCGCCCCTGCCGGCGGCCGATGAGTGGACGCCGCTGACGTAGCGGATTGCCTGCGCTAACGTGTGCGCAATCAAGAACATGTCCGGTTCGGAAGGAATGCCATGCGCAAGCCGCTTCTCAGTCTCGTTGCCGTGCTCGGCCTTGCCGCCTGCGCCACGACGCCCATGGGACCGCCGCCTCCGCCGCCACCGCCTTCGGGCGCATCGGCCGTCCAGATTCCCGGCAATATCGCCGTCGCCATCAGCGATCCCGCCCGTCCGGCTGCGGACATGGCGCGCGATGCAGACAGGATGCCGGCAGAGGTCCTGGCCTTTGCCGGGGTCAAGACAGGCGCAAAGGTGGCCGACCTGATTCCGGGGGGCGGTTACTTCACGCGGATCCTGTCAAAGGCCGTCGGCCCCAAGGGGCGGGTCTTCGCCTATGTGCCGGACGAGTTGACCAAGCTGGCCAAGCGCGAGCCGGCGGTGAACGCCATCGCCCGCGATCCGGCCTTCCACAATGTCACCGTGATCCTGAACACGCTGCCGAGCTTCTCCGCACCTGAAAAGCTGGATCTGGTTTTCACCGCCCAGAACTATCATGACATGCACAACAAGTTCATGGGCCCCGCTGACCTCGGCGCTGTGAATAAGGCCGTGTTTCGGGCCCTGAAGCCGGGCGGCGTTTATCTGGTGATCGACCACTCTGCTCAGCCGGGAAGTGGTCTGAGGGATACCGAAGGTTTCCACCGCATTGATGCTGCCGTCGTCAAGTCTGAGGTTACAGCCGCCGGCTTCATTTTTGAGGGCGAGAGCAAGGTCCTTCGAGACCCCGCCGACAAGCGCGATGTCAGTGTTTTCGATCCGTCAATTCGCGGCAAGACCGATCAGTTCGTCTACAAGTTCCGCAAGCCGAGCGGCGCACGTTGACGTCCGGCACCTCATCCAGGGCCTGCAGTGGCGCAGGGCAGTCCTGTTTTGGGGTGACGAAGGACCTGTTGCTGTTGTCTAAGTAGTGGTCCTTATGTGGACAGCATCGTCCGGCACATGCGAAACGCAGGGTATCGAGAAGGGACCGATTGTCCGGCGGCGAGGGTCGTCAGGCGGTCGAGCAAGAACACCATGGACTACAAATCCGCGTTCAGCGCCGCCATTGGCCAGATCCGTGAAGAGGGTCGCTACAGGGTGTTCGCCGATCTGAAGCGCCATCGCGGCGCTTTTCCGCGTGCGACTTGGACCGGCCCCGAGGGCCGGGAAAGCGAAGTCGTTGTCTGGTGTTCGAACGACTATCTGGGCCAGGGCCAGAACCCGGTTGTTCTTGATGCCATGCATGCGGCGATCGATCAGCATGGCTCTGGATCGGGCGGCACCCGCAACATCTCGGGCACCAACCATCATCACGTCGAGCTGGAGGCCGAACTGGCCGATTTGCACGGCAAGGACGCGGCCCTCCTGTTCACCTCGGGATACGTTTCGAACGAAGCGAGCCTTAGCGTTCTCTACAAGATCCTGCCCGGCCTGATCATCTTCTCGGACGAGCAGAACCACGCCTCAATGATTGCGGGTATCCGCAACGGCGGCGGAAAGCGGCACATTTTCCGCCACAACGATCTGGCGCACCTGGAAGAACTGCTGGCGGCCGCTCCGGTTGATGCGCCGAAGCTCGTTGCCTTCGAGAGCGTCTATTCGATGGACGGCGACATCGCCGATGTCGGCGCGACAGCGGCTCTGGCCAAAAAGTACGGGGCCATGACCTATCTGGACGAAGTCCATGCGGTCGGCATGTACGGCCCGCGCGGTGGCGGCGTCGCCGAGCGCGACGGCGTCATGGACCAGATCGACATTATCGAGGGGACGCTCGGCAAGGCCTTCGGCGTGATGGGGGGATACATCACCGGCGATTCCGAAGTGATCGACGCCATCCGACTGATGGCATCGGGCTTCATTTTCACGACCTCATTGCCGCCGGCCCTGACGGCGGGGGCACTGGCGAGCGTGAAGTGGCTCAAGCAGCAGCCTGCCGTTCGCGACTCGCATCAGGAGCGCGCCAGGGTCCTGAAGTCCATGTTCAAGGCTGCGGGCCTTCCGGTCATGGAAAACGACAGTCATATCGTGCCGGTCCTCGTTGGGGATCCCAATCACACCAAGCTGATCAGTGACATGCTGCTGGCGGACTACGGCATCTATGTGCAGCCGATCAACTATCCGACGGTTCCGCGTGGTACAGAACGTCTGAGGTTCACGCCGACGCCGTTCCATACCGACGACATGATGCGCAAGCTGGTCGGCGCGATGGAGAAGCTCTGGGCCCATTGCAATGTGGCGCGGATGGGTGGCCACGCGGCCTAGCCGCCAGTTGGTGCTCTTCCTGGGCGTCAGCCCGAATGAGACCTTCGCCGTTGCCCTGAACGGCTATCAACAGGGCAACGGCTGTTCCTGCACATGGACTAACGTCCGCGCCTAACGCCTTTTCCTAGTCCTATCTGCTTTGCAAAATCAGAGCGTCGCGCCGCATAGGCGGGCGCGACCATCGGGTAGTCCGGTGGCAAGCCCCACTTGCGCCGGTAGTCCTCCGGGCTCATGTCATAGTGAGATCGAAGATAGCGCTTCAGCATCTTGAGGTGCTTACCGTCCTCGAGACAGACGATGTAGTCGTGATGCAGCGAGCGCGAGACGGGCACCGCAGGCTTTGCCTTCTCGGGCGTTCGGATCAGGTCGTTTGCCGCGAGGCCGGCCAGCGCCTGGTGTACCGTCCGGATCAGGTCGGGGATCATGGTCCGCGATACCGTGTTCTGGCCGAGATAGGCCGAAACGATGTCGGCACTGAGCGCCAGGAAATCAGGAGAGCGTCCGGAATCTGAAGCTCTCTCGCTGCCTTGCATCGCCATCGCGTGTGTCTCTTCTGCCGCGGGTTCAAGTTGATCCCGAACGGCAACACCGCCCGGTCATGTCCCGAACGTGCAGGGTTGATTTGGGTTCCATCATTGATCGCAGCGCGCAGGCGGTTAAAGAGAGCGCAACTGACTCCCCGCAGCGCTTGGAGAGCGTCCATGACCGCACCCAATTCGAACCTGAACGCCTTCTTTGGCGCGGATCTCGCAACAACCGATCGTGACATCTTTGACCGGATCGGTCTGGAGCTGGGGCGTCAGCAGAACCAGATCGAGCTTATTGCCTCCGAAAACATCGTCTCCAAGGCCGTTCTGCAGGCTCAGGGCTCGATCCTGACCAACAAGTATGCCGAGGGCTATCCGGGCAAGCGCTACTATGGTGGCTGTGAGTTTGTCGACGAGATCGAGACCATTGCGATTGAGCGCGCCAAGGCCCTCTTCGGTGCCGGCTTTGCAAACGTTCAGCCGCACTCGGGTTCGCAGGCCAACCAGGCCGTCTTCATGGCGCTGCTGCAGCCGGGCGACAATTTCCTGGGCATGGACCTCGCTGCCGGCGGCCATTTGACTCACGGGTCACCGGCCAATCAGTCGGGCAAGTGGTTCAAGCCGGTGTCCTACTCGGTCCGCCAGCAGGACCACCTGATCGACTACGACAGCGTCGCCGAGATTGCCCAGCGCGAGAAGCCGAAGCTGATCATCGCCGGCGGCAGTGCCTATAGCCGCGAGATCGATTTCGCCCGTTTCCGTGAGATCGCCGACAGCGTCGGGGCCTATCTGATGGTCGACATGGCCCACTTCGCGGGTCTCGTCGCCGGTGGTGTGTATCCAAGCCCGATTCCGCACGCCCACATCGTCACGACGACCACCCACAAGACCCTCAGGGGACCTCGCGGTGGCCTGATCCTGACCAACGACGAAGGCATCATCAAGAAGGTCAACTCGGCAGTTTTCCCCGGTCTGCAGGGCGGGCCGCTCGAACATGTGATTGCGGCCAAGGCCGTCGCTTTCGGCGAAGCCCTCCAGCCGGCGTTCAAGGACTATGCGCGTCAGATTGTCGCCAATGCCCGCGCCCTGGCTGAGGCTCTGGGCAAGTCCGGCGTGAACATCGTGTCAGGCGGAACCGACAGCCACCTCATGCTGGTGGATCTTCGCCCCAAGTCCGTCACGGGCCGAGACGCCGAGCACAGCCTCGAGCGTGCCAACATGACCTGCAACAAGAACGGCGTCCCCTTCGACACCGCACCGTTTACCGTGACTTCAGGGATCCGTCTCGGCACGCCCGCCGGCACGACGCGGGGCTTCCAGGAAGACGAGTTTGCCCGGGTTGGCGAACTGATTGGCGAAGTGATCAACGGCCTTGCCGCGAACGGTGCCGACGGCAACGGTGCGGTTGAAGACAAGGTCCGTGAGGAAGTCCTGGCCTTGACGGCACGCTTCCCGATCTACAACTAATAGGTTCGACGCAGCCGGAGGGGGCTAGATCATGCGATGCCCGTTCTGTGGACACGCTGAAAGCCAGGTCAAGGACAGCCGCCCGTCGGAAGATGGTGCGGCGATCCGGCGCCGTCGCGCCTGTCCCGAGTGCGGTGGGCGTTTCACCACGTTCGAGCGCGTTCAACTGCGTGAGCTGACAATTCTCAAGCGGTCCGGGCGTCGCTCGCCGTTTGATCGTGAGAAGCTGGTCAGATCAATTTCTCTGGCGATGCAGAAGCGTCCTGTGGACGCCGAACGAATTGACCGCATGATCAACGGAATCGTTCGACAGCTCGAAAGCATGGGCGAGACGGAACTTCCTTCGTCTACTGTGGGGGAGATGGTCATGAAGGCGCTGAAGGCGCTCGATGACGTGGCCTATGTCCGCTATGCGTCGGTCTATCGCGATTTCAAGGAAACTAGCGATTTCGCAAAGTTTCTGGGTGAAGAAGGTCTGAGTGACGTCGCAGAAGACGAGACTTAGGCACAGTTTGGTTTTGGTGGGTCTTGAGTTTGTCGGCGAACGGTCGGCCTCGGCCCTGGAGTTCGAGCTTGATGGTTGAAGACAAAATCCGCCTGCTGATCGTGGAGGGCCGAAGCTATTCGGGGATCTCCGACGAACTGCTGCGCGGGGCCGCCCAGGCCATTGAGGCTTACGGGGCGGATTACGATGTGATCACCGTCTCGAGTGCCCTTCAGATCCCTGGCGCGGTGGCTCTGGCGGAAGAGGCCGGCCACAAGCCGGTCGGTGTTCGCTATGACGGCTATGTCGCCCTGGGCTGCGTGATCCGTGGCGAAACCTATCATTTCGAGATCGTGGCCAATGAGACGGCTCGTGGTCTGCAGGACCTGTGCATCGGCAAGCGACTTGCCATTGGCTTTGGGGTTCTGACGGTTGACGAGGAAGACCAGGCCTGGACGCGAGCCCGCGTTAGCGAAGGTGATCGTGGCGGCGCGGCGGCCAAGGCCTGCCTGGAGACCGTAGCCCTCAAGCGTCAGTTGCTGGGGCAAACCCGATGAGCAAGGCCCAACGCATTCAACCGCGGTCCGTGGCGCGGCTCGCCGCAGTGCAGGCGCTGTACCAGATGGAAGTCTCGGGCGTTGGTGTCGAGGCTGTGGTTCGCGAGTTCTCGGAACACCGGTTTGACCGCGACGTCGACGGCCAGCAGATGGCCGCCGCCGACGAGACCTTTTTTGCCGAATTGGCCAAAGGGGTCGTCGGCCATCAATCCGAGATCGATCAGGCTATCGTGAAGCGACTGGCCTCAGGCTGGCGTCTGGACCGGCTGGATTCGACTGCCCGGGCGGTTCTGCGCGCCGGGGCCTTTGAACTCATCCATCGTCGCGATGTGCCGACCGAAGTCGTCATCGACGAATATGTTGAAATCGCCAAATCCTTCTTCGAAGGGCCGGAGGCCGGATTCATCAATGGCGCCCTCGACGCGATTGCCCGCGATGCACGAAGCTGACGGCGAAGACGACTGGTTTGCAGATGATGGCCCGTCAGAGCAGACGGCGCCAGCCAACGAGTTCGACCATATAGCACGCTTGCTGCGTCCGCTGACCCGGGGTGACCCTGCTGCCCTGGATCTGCTCGACGATGCCGCCGTGCTGCCGTCGCGGCCGGGCCACGACCTGGTGATTACCAAAGACGCCATGGTCGCCGGCGTTCACTTCCTGACCGGAGAGGCTCTTGATGTTGTGGCCCGCCGGCTGCTGAGAACCAACCTCTCTGACCTGGCGGCCAAGGCGGCCGAACCTTATGGCTATTTCCTCGCGGTCGGTTGGCCCTCGGGTACCACCGTCGCGGACCGCGAACTCTTTGCCTACGGTCTTGCAGAAGACGGCGCGCTCTACGATGTCAGCCTTCTCGGAGGCGATACCGTCACGACATCCGGTCCGCTTGTCGTTTCGGCGACCTTCCTTGGGTGGGCCCCCAGCGGCGATGCCGTGCTTCGAAGAGGGGCCCGTGTCGGTGACCGTCTCATGGTCAGCGGCACCATTGGTGACGGCTGGCTGGGCCTTCTGGCACATTGGGGCGAGGTCGAGGACCCGGGTGGCGGCCTGGCCCGCCGCTACCGGATGCCGCCGCCGCGGCTCAGCATCCGCGATGCGCTAAGGGCCTATGCCCGCGCGGCCGCCGATGTTTCCGACGGCTTGCTCGCAGACGCCGGGCATGTGGCCAAGGCCAGTGGCCTGAGGGTCAATGTTGACCTTGACCGTCTTCCCCTTTCACCCGGTGCCCGTCACTGGCTTAGCGCTCAGCCGGAGGCCGGTGAGGCGCGCATGTCTCTGGCTTCGGGCGGGGATGACTATGAGATCGTCTGCGCCGTTGATCCAGGCGACGTAGCTGCTTTCCAGGCCGCTGCCATGGCGAGTGGCGTGCCGGTTCGCGATATCGGCGAGTTCGTCGAGGGCGAGGGGGTTTGTGCGCTCTTCAAGGGCAAGGACATCACGCCTGAGCAACTTGGCTGGCTGCACGGCTGACCACAGCCCGTCGGTAGCGAAGGCTCAAGGCTTTTTCGCTAGTCTAGCCCGATGACCGGTTTTTCCATCCCGACGCGCCGCGCCTTGCTCGGCCTCGTGCTTCTCGCTTCCGCAAGCCCGGCCTGGGCGAACTCGGCGAAAAAGAAGGAAGGCGAGGGGGCTCCTCCTGATCCTACGGTCAGGATCCAGCCGTTTGCCGTTCCGATCATCGATGGCGGCAAGCTGGTGAACTACGTCTTCGTCAATCTGACCCTCAGAATGGCCACTGATGTGCCGGTCACGGTCCTGGCCAATCAGGAGCCGATCCTGCGGGATGCGATCGTCCGAGCCGCTCATCGCACGCCCTTTACCAAGTCCGACAGCTACAACGAGGTCGATTCCGCCAAGCTGCAGGCCGCGGTCCTCAAGGAAGTCGCGGCGCTCGTCGGCAAGGGCAAAGTCGCTTCGGTTGAGATTTCCAAGCAGATTCCGCGCAAGCAGGTCCCCCATCCTTCCGGCGTTCGCAGACCCTCGATGATCGTGCAGATGGGCTCCGTAGTCAGGCCCTAGCCCAGTCTGGACAAAGCCCCGTGGCCCCGACCTTGATCCCGGTTCGGGTTGCGCAGCCCCAATCCATTTGGCAGTGTTCTCCTCTTGGCGCCGATTGTGCGTCAGGAGGGAGCATCGAGGGGGCATGAGGTCATAAGACCCGCCCGTCGTATCGTACGGCCTTTTGATCGTCATCAAGGGCAAGGTACCGAAACGGCGACCCCCTCGTGATTGGAAGCGCGAAGGGGCAATTACCTAATGAGTCTTTGGCTTACACTGGCCATAGCGGCCGGGCTGCTGGCGGTGCTGTATGGCGCCGTACAAACGGCCAGCTTGATGCGGGCATCGCCCGGGAATGCAAAGATGCAGGAGATCGCTGCGGCGATCCAGGAGGGCGCTCAAGCTTATCTGCGTCGTCAATATCTCACCATCTCTGTCGTCGGTGCCGTCATTCTGGTCGGCGTCTATCTGTTGATCGGCGCTTGGGCCGCCGGTGGATTCCTGGTTGGAGCCGTGCTGTCGGGAGCCGCCGGCTTTGCCGGCATGCTGATCTCGGTCAGGGCCAATGTGCGAACAGCCCAGGCCTCGTCCGAAGGGCTGGCCAAGGGCCTTTCCCTGGCCTTCACGTCCGGTGCCATCACCGGCATGCTGGTGGCCGGCTTCGCCCTCCTCGGCGTTGCTGGATACTATGCGGTCCTGACCGTTGGCCTCGGCCTTGAAGCGACCAGCCGGCCTGTCGTCGATGCACTTGTCGCCCTGGGCTTCGGTGCCTCGCTGATCTCCATCTTTGCCCGTCTGGGGGGCGGCATCTTCACCAAGGGTGCTGATGTCGGCGGCGATCTGGTCGGCAAGGTTGAAGCAGGCATCCCGGAGGATGACCCCCGCAACGCGGCCACGATCGCCGACAATGTCGGCGACAATGTCGGTGACTGCGCCGGTATGGCGGCTGACCTGTTCGAAACCTATGCGGTGACCACGGTCGCCACCATGGTTCTTGCCGCGATCTTCTTCCGCGGCACTGAGGCGGTGACCTCCATGATGTTGCTGCCGCTCGCTATCTGCGCGGTGTGCATCGTTACGTCGATCGTCGGTGCCTTCTTCGTGCGCCTGGGCAAGAGCCAGAACATCATGGGAGCGCTCTACAAGGGCCTGATCGTGACGGGCGTTCTGTCCATTCCGGCTGTCTGGTATGTGATCAACCAGCTGGTCCCTGCCGCCGTTACGGTCGGCGACAAGACCTTTGATGCCAACAGCCTGTTCTATTGCGGTCTGGCCGGTCTGGCCGTGACCGCCCTGATCGTGATGATCACCGAGTACTATACGGGCACGAACTTCCGCCCGGTGAAGTCGGTGGCGCAGGCCAGTGTCTCGGGTCACGGCACCAATGTGATCCAGGGCCTGGCCATGTCTCTGGAATCGACCGCGCTGCCCGCGCTGACGATCATCGTCGGCATCCTGGTCACCTATAACCTGGCGGGTCTCTTCGGTATCGCCATCGCCACCACGACCATGCTGTCCCTTGCCGGCTTCATCGTCGCGCTCGACGCGTTCGGACCGGTCACCGACAATGCCGGTGGTATCGCTGAAATGGCGGGCCTCCCGCCGGAAGTCCGGGTCACGACCGACGCTCTTGATGCGGTCGGCAACACGACGAAGGCTGTCACCAAGGGCTATGCCATCGGTTCGGCTGGTCTTGGGGCCCTGGTTCTGTTTGCAGCCTATACCGAAGATTTGAAGTTCTTCTCGGCCAATGCAGCGCCGGGCAGCTTCTTTGAAGGCATGGGGCCGGTCACTTTTGACCTGTCCAATCCCTATGTCGTGGTCGGCCTGTTGTTCGGCGGTCTTCTGCCGTTCCTGTTCGGCGGCATGTCCATGACGGCAGTTGGCCGCGCAGCCGAGGCTGTCGTTGCTGAAGTCCGCCGCCAGTTCCGCGAGAACCCCGGTATCATGACCTATGAGGTCAAGCCGGAGTACGGCAAGGCGGTGGATATCCTGACCAAGGCCGCTATCCGCGAGATGATTGTGCCGAGCCTCTTGCCGGTTGTTTCACCCGTGGTTCTGTTCTTCGTGATCAAGGCCATCGCAGGCAAGGTCGATGCGTTTGCATCGCTCGGAGCCATGCTGATGGGTGTGATCGTGACCGGTCTGTTCGTTGCGATCTCGATGACCAGTGGCGGCGGTGCGTGGGACAATGCCAAGAAGGTCATCGAAGAAGGCTTCACCGACAAGGACGGCGTCCTGCACAAGAAGGGTTAGGAGGCTCACAAGGCCGCCGTCACCGGCGATACCGTCGGCGACCCCTACAAGGACACCTCGGGTCCGGCCGTGAATCCGATGATCAAGATCACCAACATCGTCGCTCTGCTGCTGCTGGCTGTTCTGGCTCACAGCGCCTGATCACGACTGGCGATTGAACGGCAACGCCCCGGAGGGAGACCTCCGGGGCGTTTTTCTTTTGGGTCGAAGCGGTCAGGCCGCCGGGCAGCGTTCTCCCGGCGTGAAGGATTCTAGTAGACGTCTTCCGGATCGAAAGGCTCGTCGCCTTCAGGCGCACCCCGTCGCTCTTCGCCGACGAACTCATGATCGATGCGTCGCCGCCGGCACGGGCCAAAGTAGTCACTGACCTTCACAAACGGGCGTGGATTGTGGATCACCTCGTTGATCCGGTGCATTACACCGCGCGCTGTCAGGGGTTTGGCCAGGAACTCGGTTACGCCGGCCATGCGCGCTTCGTTCAGGGTCCGTTGGGTCGCGTGGCCCGTGATCATGATAATCGGGGCGAAGACCGATCGGCTGGCCGATGAGGTTCTGATCCACCGAATGAGGGCCAGGCCGTCCACGGGCTGCATCATCAAGTCGGTGAAGATGATGTCGATCTCGAGGGTCGTTACAATCTTCAGGGCACTGAGCCCGTCCTCGGCCTCGTGAATTTTGCGCAGCCCAAACGAACGGAGCATCGCCCCGAGGATCTTCCGCATGTTTGCGTTGTCATCGACGACAAGCACAGACAGGGGAGAGAGATCCATCCCGTTCAAGTTCGGCCCCCGGACTTCCAGATGCTCTCAGCAACCCAAGCAAAGGTTGCCGACTGTTGGGGCAGTGTGGCTCGTACCGAGTTTCCGAAGTGTTGCGATGTCGCTCACGGAGAAGGCATCTTTGCCCTGTCAGGCCTGCACAGGGCCAAAGTGTCGCACCAGCCATGCCTTTCGAAGGCGACTTTGTCTTGAGCCAGCGGCGTCAAGACATGGCTGGTCGTCGTTGCGTGCCGGTTCTCTAGCGGCGATCACCGGGACGGGTGCCAGGAACACCTTCATTGTCCTGGGGCAGGAGGCCGCCGCGGCCGACGTTACCCAGAAGCTGCTCGAGGATGGTCATCTCGCGGCCACGCGTCGGGGTCTCACGGCCGTTGTAGGCAATCACCTTGCCGTCCTTGAGCGTGTAGGTATTGATCGAGGCTACTTTTTCGTCGGCCGGATTGAACTTGATGGCCACCACGTCGCGCTTGATCACCCGGGGCTGATAGAAGGCCACCCGGTCAGTCGTCTGAGAAATATAGTACCAGGTGTTGGGGTCGAAGGTCGAAACGGTCGAAGGCGAACCCAGCTTTTCCATCAGGGTCGACTTGCTGTCTTCTCCGACTTTCATGTCGACCGGCTTGGCCTCAATGGCCTGGAAACCGGAATAGCTCGTCAGCGGTGTGCAGCCGGACACCACAGCGGACAGACCGAGGGCGGCTGCGACGAAAACGGCAGGACGAAACATGCGGGCTCCGGGACCGGAAGAATGCTGGACTTTGACCTATCGTCCGCGGGGGCTTAGTTCAATGGTCCGCGTCGATCGGTTGCCGATCTACGTCCGGGTCGCGGCGAAATAGAGGCGTTGAATGATTCTGGATCGGCTGTTGAAGCCAAGGCCCGCAAAGGTTGCGGGTGGAAGGCTCTATGCGGGTGCCGTGGCACAGGCTCGCCTTGCACCGCTGTACGTGCAGTTCGGTGTCCGCGATTCGCTCGAGGGGCGCTTTGAGCTCTTCTCGCTTCATGTCGTGCTGCTTCTGGAGCGGCTGAAGGGACAGGGGTCATTGGCGGAGGAAACGTCCCAGGCCGTTTTCGACGCCTATGTTCGGGGACTGGACGACGCATTCCGTGAAATCGGTGTCTCAGACACCGCGGTCGGAAAGAAAATGAAGAAGCTGGCCGGGGCCTTCTATGGTCGATTGAAAGCCTTCGACGAAGTGATCGCATCATTGCCCGATACTCAGCCGCTGTCTGACCTCCTCGGCAGGACGGCACTCGAAGAACGCGGCGATGGCGACGTCTTGGGCCTAACAGCCTATGTGCTCAGTGCCCGCGAGTCTTTTGCGGCGCAGTCGCTGAACGATTTGCTGGATGGAGAGGCGAAATGGCCGAACCTGTAGAGACGGCCTGGCCCTGTCAGGTCAGCCTCGGTCGCATTGATCGTGGTGGTGTAAGCGTTCGTCTTTCACCCGACGACAAGCAGCGAAAGACCCTGGCCCGGCAACTGGGTCTCGTGTCCATCGAGACCTTGGAGGCGGAGGTCTATCTGACCCCGTGGCTCGACGGGGCTGAGGTGTCCGGCCTCATTCGGGCCCGGGTAGTTCAGACCTGCAGCGTGACGGCGGATGATCTGGAAAGCACGATCGACACGCGCTTCAAGCTGCACGTGATCTCCGGCGACAGTGACCAGGCCCCGCAGGATGAAGGCGGTGAGTTGGCCCTGGATCCCGAGGCCGATGATCCACCCGATATTCTCGAGAACGATATGGTGGACGTATCGGGCTACGTGGTCGAGCATCTGGCGCTGGAACTGGATCCCTTTCCGCGGAAGCCGGGGGCCGTTTTCGAGCCGCCGCAGCCGACTGCGGAGATTTCGCCGTTTTCCGCGCTGAAAGCGCTTAAGGTAAAAGGTGAAGAGGACTGAGCCAGTCCGACTCGCCGCTTTTGCGTGTTAGACACGCCAAAATATCACTGACTGTCCCGTCGGGATGTCAGGATCGTCCAGGAGCTGACGGCGCCAAAGTGTCCCAATCCATCGTAATCTCCATCGACGCCATGGGCGGTGACCATGGCCCGTCGATTGTCGTGCCTGGCATTGCCAAGGCGGCTGTCGCTCATTCTGGCGTGCGTTTCCTGCTGCATGGCGACGAGAGCCAGATCAATGCCGAGCTCGCCAAGGTTCCGGCGGCGCGCGCTGTCTGTGATGTTCGTCACACCGAGAAGTTCATCGCCATGGACGAGAAGCCTGCCCAGGCCATGCGCCGGGGCAAGGGGTCCAGCCTTTGGAACGCGGTTGAGTCGCTGCGCGCCGGCGAAGCACAAGCCTGTGTTTCAGCAGGCAATACCGGCGCTCTGATGGCGATCTCCAAGCTGATCCTCCGCATGGGAGCTGATCTTGAGCGGCCTGCCATCGTCGCCAGCTGGCCGACCATGAAAGGGATTACGGCGGTTCTGGATGTCGGGGCCAATGTCGAAAGCGATGCGGCCCAGCTCGTCGAGTTTGCCATCATGGGAGCCGCCTTCCACCATGCCGTCCACGGGTCAAAGCGGCCGACGGTTGGCCTGCTGAACGTTGGTTCCGAGGAACAGAAGGGCCATGAGGAAGTGCGGGAAGCGCATGCCATTCTCAGGGAAGCCCAGCTTGATTTCGACTATCGGGGGTTTGTCGAGGGCACGGACATAGCCTACGGCACCGTCGACGTGGTCGTGACGGATGGCTTTACCGGAAACGTGGCCCTCAAAACCGCCGAAGGCCTTGCGCGGTTCTTCTCCAATGAGATCAAGACGACCCTGACCTCGGGCCCCTTGGCCATGTTGGGGGCCGTGATCGCGTCCGGTGCCTTGAAGAAGATGCGGGCGCGACTGGATCCAAGCCGGGTCAATGGTGGACCGCTGCTCGGACTCAACGGGATTGTCGTCAAAAGCCATGGTGGTGCTGACTCGAGCGGCTTTGCTTCTGCCATCCGGGTCGCTGTCGATCTGGCGCGCAGCGACTTTACGGCTCAGATCGCCCGCAATCTGAAAAGCCTGACGGCGTCGTCCGCGCCGGAGCCGGTTTGTAGCGGTAATGAGGGAGCGACAGCGTGAGTGTCGTCCGAAGTGCCGTGACGGGTGTCGGGGCCTATCTGCCGTCCAGGATCGTGACGAATGACGACTTGGCCAAGTTTGTCGACACCAGCGATGCCTGGATTGTCGAGCGGACCGGGATTCACCAGCGCCACCAGGCCGATGACGACCAGGCGGTATCGGATCTCGCGGTCGAGGCGGCCAGGGCTGCCCTCGAGAAGGCCGGAAAGACGGCCGCTGATGTTGACCTGATCATTGTAGCGACGACGACGCCGGACCTGACCTTTCCGGCGACCGCGACGATTGTTCAGCGCAAGCTGGGTGCCCCCGTCGGTATCGCGTTTGACATCCAGGCTGTCTGCTCGGGCTTTGTCTATGCGCTGAGCGTAGCCGACGGCTTCGTGGCGCGCGGCCATGCGCGGTGCGCCCTGGTGATCGGGGCAGAGACCATGACCCGTTTGATGGACTGGACCGACCGTGGAACCTGCGTTCTGTTCGGCGATGGAGCCGGGGCCGTTGTCCTCGAGCCGCGCGACGGGCAGGGGACAACTGCCGACCAGGGTCTGCTCAGCTTCGCCCTTCGGGCGGACGGTACCAAGCAGGACCTGCTGTATGTAGATGGCGGCCCATCGAGCACTGGGACGGTCGGCAAGCTGCGGATGCTGGGGAACCAGGTCTTCAAGCACGCGGTCGTCAATATCTCAGAGGCCATACGCGCGGCGTCGGCCAAGGCCGGCATTGAGATTGCGGATGTCGACTGGTTCATTCCTCACCAGGCCAATCAGCGGATTCTTCAGGGTGTCGCCCATCGGGTCGGGCTGGACGAGGACAAGGTGATCTCCACGGTCGCCATTCACGCCAATACCTCGGCCGCTTCAATTCCTCTGGCGTTTGCCCATGGCGTGGCCGACGGCCGCATCAAGCCCGGGCAGTTACTTCTGCTGGAGGCCATGGGCGGTGGTTTGACCTGGGGTGCCTGCCTTCTGCGCCTCTAGTCTCGGGCTCTGCCCACTCAGCGGGCGCAGGTTAGGTCTTGGCCTTGAGGCTTTGACTTCATGCGATATTAGCGTCATGCAGTCGGAGTTAACTGTGAGCGTTCTCAGGGTGATGGGCGCGCTCCGTTTCTGAGTGATACAGGTGTGTTCAATCTGGCGCGGTCCCGTGGGGCCCGCCTAAGCGCGTGGGGGGGGCGTCATGAAGGGCGCGACTTTGACTCGGGCTGACCTCTGCGAGGCAGTTCATGAAGAGGTTGGTCTGACTCGCCAGGACTGTGCTGGCCTGGTCGAACGGACCCTCGACCTTGTGGCTGAAGCGCTTGAGACCGGTGAAACCGTCAAGCTCTCCGGTTTTGGCGTATTCCAGGTGCGCGACAAGCGCGCCCGTATGGGCCGTAACCCCAAGACGGGTGAACCTGCCGAGATCGAGCCGCGCCGCGTCATCGGTTTCCGCGCGTCGCAGGTCATGAAGGCGCGCATTGATCGCGCGCTCGGCGGCTAAGGTCCATATCGCGGTGGCGAAAGGACCCAATGCCTTCCGCACCATCTCCGAAGCGGCTGACGTGCTGGGCGTTCCCCAGCATGTCCTGCGCTTTTGGGAGACCCGATTCTCGTTTATCCGCCCCATGAAGCGAGCGGGCGGTCGCCGCTTCTACCGGCCCCAGGATGTCGCGGTTCTGACGGGTGTTCGTGCCTTGCTTCACGGTGCCGGCCTGAGCATCAAGGATGTCCAGGCTCTCCATCGTGAGCAGGGTCTGAACTCGGTTATCGCTGCGGGGCTGGGGTTACCTGAAGTCCGGGGCGCTGGCCCGCCTGCGCCTGACCTCAAGGTCGCCGGTACAATCGATGCGGTTCATCGGGGGCGTCTTGTCGCCTCACTGAACGAGCTCACCGCCTCGAAGGCGAGGCTGGACCTGCTTTTGGATCATCCCCAGCAGTGATTGAAATTCCCCGCAATTCCGGTTGCGGAGGTCAGGAGCGGCGCCTATAAGAGCGCCTCTTCCGTCGGAGCGTGGCGCAGCCTGGTAGCGCACTTGACTGGGGGTCAAGGGGTCGCAGGTTCAAATCCTGTCGCTCCGACCATTTCCGAAAGGGAATAGACGGAAGAATGGAAAGGCCGCCCTTCGGGGCGGCCTTTTTCAGTTTCGGGGCTGAAGGTCTCGACGCCCTAGAACTTCATGGGCTTGTCGGCCTTGCCCATCCACGACATCAGCGGCATCAGCGGCAGGCCCCAGCCCATTCCAACAACGATGAAATAGATCAGGTGGATGGCGCGGTTATCGGGCAGGAAGTCGTAGAGGCTGGTACCCGCCCAGATATAGACGGCGAGGAAGACCATTATGCCGATGCCGCCAATCAGTTTGCGCAGTCGGGCGGGGATTAGAGGCGTACTCAAGCGGGTCTCCGAACAAGGCCGAGGACGGCCAGAAAAAGCACAGCCCCGACGGCGGACACCAGAAGTCCGCCCCAGAAACCCTGCAGCGGTAGCCCCAGTCGCTGGGCGATGAAGGCACCGATGAAGGATCCGATCACGCCGATCAGCAGCTTCGCGAACAGCGAATGCCGCTGCGCTACGGCGACGTCCGCAACCCAGCCGGCCAGAATGCCGATGATGGCGGCCGAGAACACGCCGATACTGCTCATCTGGACCTTCCTCACGCACAGTCAAGGACTGCAGGACGGATCATCGCACGAACCCTTACGTACGTCATGGCCCATGGACGTGGAAGCGCGGCGGGAGTACGGACGTCGCGGCCCAATTTCGGCCAAGAACAGGCGCTCTCTCCGTCGTCATGACGTCCTTTCTGCGTTCAGATCGTTCCCGTCCCGTTGCCATCTGGCTGTTCGCCGTGGCAGCGCTGGTGTTTGCAATGGTGGTTGTCGGCGGTGCGACGCGCCTGACCGACTCCGGACTTTCCATCACTGAATGGAAGCCGATCATGGGGGCTTTGCCGCCCATGTCGGAGGCTGCCTGGCAGGCAAATTTCGCGCTCTACAAACAGATCCCGCAGTACCGGCTGGTCAATGCCGGAATGACGCTTGAGGCCTACAAGACGATTTTCTGGTGGGAGTGGGGGCATCGCCTGCTCGGCCGGGTCGTCGGAGCCGCCTTCGCCATTCCCTTTGTCTTCTTCCTGATCCGGGGAATGATCCCGCGTCGCCTGATCTGGCGCTGCGCGGTCATGCTGGGCCTGGGTGGCCTGCAGGGCGCAATCGGCTGGTGGATGGTGTCCAGCGGCCTGTCGGAAAGGGTTTCTGTCGCGCCCGAGCGTCTGATGACCCATCTCGGGCTGGCCCTGACCCTGTTTGTCCTGCTGATCTGGACCGGCCTGGACGCCTGGGCCGGCGCACCGAGAATTGAACAGCGGTCACCCTGGCGAGGGTGGGCTTTAGCCTTCCTCGGCCTTGTCTTTTTTCAGTGCCTCCTGGGGGCCCTGGTCGCGGGGAATGACGCCGGACTTGTCTATAATGACTGGCCGCTGATGAACGGCGCTCTGCTGCCGGATGCCTACTGGGGCAAGAGCCTGTGGAGCACCCTGGCGCACAGTCAGGGCGCGGTTCAGTTGCACCATCGCCTTGTGGCCTACGGTCTGTTTGCGGCGGCGCTTGGCCTGGCCTTCATGGCCCGCCGGTCACGGCACCTCCCCGGAGAAGCCAAGGTTATGGCCTTTGGTGTCGCCGGCATCGTAACCCTGCAGGCGGGTCTGGGGATCTGGACTCTGATGGTCCATGTGCCGGTCTCGCTCGGGGTCCTGCACCAGGCGGGAGCCGCCGTGCTGCTCGGAACGGCCGCGCTGTTCGCCTGGCGGGTCCGGCGCGTCTGAGTGAAATTCCCCGGGCCGGCGTCCGTACCGGAAAAAGTGTCACAGGGTTGAAGCAAAGCAGGCCGGTACCTTCAGGAGCGTCCGGCTGTGATCCGCAACACCTCTCTGGCCCTTGCCCTTTCGTTTCTGGCGTCCGGCGCTTTTGCCCAAACCCCGTCTGATCCCTATTTCAAGGCGGGTGAAGCCGCGCTGGCGCGGTCCCTGGCCGTGACGCCCAATACCGGACGCGCCAAGAACATCATCCTGTTCATCGGCGACGGTATGGGGATTTCGACCGTCGCAGCGGCCCGGATCTATGAGGGGCAGATGCGGGGCGTGGACGGTGAGTCCAACAGCCTCTCGTTCGAAAAGCTGCCCTGGACCGCCCTGTCCAAGACCTACAGTCACGACACCCAGGTCACTGACAGTGCCGCGGGTATCACGGCGATCACCACCGGCGTTAAAACCCGGAACAAGGTCATTGGTCTGACGGGCGCGGCGGTTCCCGAGCAGTGCGCCAGCGAAAAAAGCACCCGGGTTCAGACCATCGCCGAACTGGCCAAGGCCTATGGACTCGCCGCTGGTGCCGTGACCACGACCCGCGTCACCCACGCCACGCCGGCGGGTGTGTATGCGCACACCGTCTATAGGGACTGGGAGAGCGATGCCGACATGCCCGTCGAGGCGCTCCAGGCCGGCTGCAAGGACATCGCCAGGCAACTGCTTGAAACGCCCGCAGGCCTTCGACTCGATGTCGTGATGGGGGGAGGGCGGTCGCGCTTTCTTCCGGAGGGCGCAGGAGGGCGGCGCGGTGACGGCCGCGACCTTACGGCCGAATGGCGCAAGGCTCCCGCTTCAGCCTATGTCACGACGGCGGATCAGTTGCAGGCTCTGGATCCTGCCGCAACTGGACCCGTCCTTGGTCTCTTTGCCAATGAGCATCTTCCCTATGAGGTCGAGCGAGCCGCGCTGGGGCAGGATGTCCCGACCCTGGCGGCGATGACCAGCAAGGCGATTGACCTGCTGGCCCGGAATCCGAAGGGCTATTTCCTGCTCGTCGAGGGCGGCAAGATCGACATGGGCAGCCACCTCAACAATGCCAAACGGACCTTGACCGAGACGATCGAGTTCTCGAAAGCCGTCCAGGCGGCCCTCGATAAGGTGGACCTCAAAGACACGCTCGTGATCGTGACGGCCGACCATAGTCATGGCCTTGTGATCTCCGGCTATGCCGCACGCAACGCGCCGATCCTCGGCCTCGCCGGCAATGAAGGCGAGCCGATCAGGGCCGGCGACGGAAAGCCATACACGGTCCTGAGTTTCGCGACGGGTCCCGGCGGCCCGGAGGGGCAGGACCTGCGAGCCGATCCGTCCCGGGAAGACATGGAAGATGTCGACTATCACCAGCAGGCGCTGGCCAATCTGCCGAGCGCGGCCCATTCCGGTGAAGATGTCGGCGTCTTTGCCGATGGGCCCGGAGCTTATCTCGTCCGGGGCGTCGTCGAGGAGTCCTACATCTTCCAGATCATGCGCCATGCCTTCGGGTTTGAGGCCGGAACCGGAAAATAGGCACCGTCTCTGACGGCCACCACAGCGTTCTGGCCGCCGCTGATCTCCGGCGGCCAGGGTAGGCCCGAGGGCTAGAGTTTGAGGCTTCCCCAGGGGCCTTTCACGGCGAGCGTGATGCCGGGGCTCTGGATATTGACGAACAGCGTCGTCCCATCCGGCGAGAAGCAGGCCCCGGCGAACTCGGAATTCCCCGTGAAGACGTTTCGCCCGACCGTGTAGACCTTGCCGTCGGGGGTCACGCCGCGCAGATGGTTGCGATCGACATCTGAATAGCGATCCTCGCACAGGATGATGTGGCCCCAGGGCGCGACGACCAGATTGTCCGCATAGTCCATGACCTGGGTGTCGGCGCTTTCGACAAAGAGTTGAAGGCGGCCGGGCTGGTCGCGTTCGCCCGCCTGGCCTTCGACGGGGCTGGGGACATAACGGAAGATCTGACCGGCAGCGATCGCCCCTCCAGCTGTGCAGGCAAAATAGAGTTCACCTTTTCCGAAATAGAGGCCCTCGCCGCGCGAAAACAGGGCGGCACCCCGCTCATGACCGCGGCGACGAATGTCATCATTGGGATTGTCGACCCCGTCCAGATCGATCCAGCGAGCCGATTTCCAGCTGCGTGGCGCGAAGCTCAGCTCTTCGAAATTGCGCGTGTCGCCCCCCTCCGGCGCATCGATGAGGCCCAGGGCCTGCAGCCGGCCGCCGGCCGCAAGGTTGCGCCGGTCATTCGGAAGAAACCGGTAGAAGAGCCCGTCGGCGACGTCTTCCGTCATATAGACCACACCGGAGCGCGGATCGATGCAGGCGGCTTCGTGCTTGAAGCGTCCCATCGCCTTCAGTGGCAGGCCGGGAGCCAGTGTCGTGGAAGCGCTTGGGACCTCGAACACGTAGCCATGATCCTTGCCGACTTCGAGACCGCTCGTCAGGGTGGACTCTTCACAGCTTAGCCAAGAGCCCCAGGGCGTGGTCCCGCCGGCACAGTTTACAGTCGTTCCGACGAGGCTCAGGTGTTGGCGCAGGGTCTGGCCCGATTTCAGGTCGTACAGGATCGTCGTCGTGCCGCCGGGCAGGGGCATTCCGCTTTCATGGATATCGTAGGCCAGTGACCGGTCGAGACGAGTGGCCAGGCGTCCACCCAATCCGAACGGGCCGTAGTCCATTTCAGTGACCGAGAGTTCGTGATTGCGAACCAGCAGGACCTTGCCGTCACCAGCTTCAAAACAGCCCATCCCATCGGCCTTGTAAGGCACGAGGAAGCCGTCAGTCATGGTTTCTCCGGCCTGGGAGATGATCTGGTAGCTAAAGCCGGAGGGCAGATCGAGCATCCGGCGCGGATCCGGGATCAGCGGACCGTAGCCCTCTACCTCGTTCCGATAGGTCTCGGGGTCTTGCCCGGCATCCTGGGCTCGCGCGGCGAGACCCGAGAAGGCGATGCTGGTTGCGACTGAGGCCACAAAGCCTCGACGGGAGATCGGCATGATGGACTCGGCTGTTAATCTATAACGGCATTCCTATGCCAAGGGCCCATGACGAACTTAAGACAGTTGTGAGGTAATATAATACCGTATCTTCCAATCCCTTGCTCCATAAGGGTTTTTGGATATTTCTCACGTCTAATGTTGACAGGTTCGACGCCCTCACGTATCTGCCGCCCCTCACGCGAACGGATCTGCTTTCTTGGATCCCGACGCACAAGGAATACGGATCAATCCCATGCAAAAGACCACGGCTTCCCTGAAGCCCGCCGAGGTCGAGAAGAAGTGGATCGTGGTCGACGCCCAGGACGCCGTTGTCGGTCGTCTGGCGACGTTCATCGCCATGCGTCTTCGCGGCAAGCACCGTCCCGACTACACCCCGAACGTTGACTGCGGCGACTTCGTCGTCGTGATCAACGCCGACAAGGTGAAGTTCACCGGCAAGAAGATGGACGACAAGGTTTACTACCGCCACACCGGTCACCCGGGCGGCGTCAAGTCGACCACCCCGCGCAAGCTGCTGGAAGGCCGCTTCCCGGAACGCGTCCTCGAAAAGGCCGTCGAGCGCATGCTGCCCAAGGAGAGCCCTCTGGCTCGCAAGCAGCTGACGCACCTGCTCATCTACAACAACGGTGAGCACCCGCACCAAGCGCAGAGCCCGGAAGCGATCGATTTCGCTGCGCGCAACGCCAAAAACACCCGGAGCGCCTAAGTCATGTCCGAAGCTCAAGGCTTTGACGCGCTGGCCAGCCTGTCCAGCAACCCCGAAGCGGCCGCTCCGGCCGTCCAGAAGATCGACGCCCAGGGCCGCGCCTATGCGACCGGCAAGCGCAAGAACGCGATCGCTCGCGTCTGGATCAAGCCCGGCAAGGGCACCATCACCATCAACGGCCGCGACCAGGCGATCTATTTCGCTCGCCCGGTTCTGCGCATGATGATCGCTCAGCCTCTGCAGGTCACCGACCGCGAAGGCCAGTTCGACATCGTTGTCACCGTTGAAGGTTCGGGCCTGTCGGGCCAGGCCGGCGCTGTGCGCCACGGCCTGTCCAAGGCCCTGACCTATTACGAACCCGCGCTGCGTCCCGTCCTGAAGCCGCACGGCTTCCTGACGCGCGACAGCCGCGTGGTCGAGCGCAAGAAGTACGGCAAGGCCAAGGCCCGTCGTAGCTTCCAGTTCTCGAAGCGCTAAACGCGGTTCGCCGTGTTTGGAAAAGGGCGCTTCGGGAAACCGGAGCGCCCTTTTTCTTGGTCGCTTAGCGTGACCGCCGAAAGGGGATGCCGGTTTTGGCGCCCGTCACGCGGCTATGTTCTTTGTCTGGATTGGAAGTCAGCAGCATGACCCCGAAGGTCTTCATTGACGGCGAAGTCGGCACCACGGGTCTGCAGATCCGCGAGCGCCTGATCGGCCGAACCGATCTGCAACTCATCTCGATCGATCCCGACAAGCGCAAGGACCCGGTCGCGCGGGCCGGGATGCTGAACAGCGCAGCCGCCGTGATCCTGTGCCTGCCCGACGAGGCCTCGAAGGAAGCCGTCAGCCTGATCGAAAATCCGGACGTCAAGGTGATCGACGCCTCGACCGCCTATCGCACGGCTCCCGACTGGGCCTATGGCTTTGCCGAGCTGGACGGCGAGCAGCGCGGCAAGATCGCCGCCGCGACCCGCATTTCCAATCCCGGCTGCTACGCTACCGGTGCCATCGCGCTCACCAGGCCTCTGGTCTCGGCCGGCATCCTGCCCGCCGACCTGCCGCTCTCGTTCAATGCAGTGTCGGGCTATAGCGGTGGCGGCAAAGCGATGATCGCCGAGTTCGAGGACGAGGCCGCCGAGAACTTCACCAAGGCCCCATACCGGATCTACGCCATGGGCCTGTCGCACAAGCATGTGCCCGAGATCCAGAAGCACGGTGGCCTGCTGACCCGGCCGATCTTCACCCCTGCCGTGGGCCGTTACGCCCAGGGCATGCTGGTCGAACTGCCGTTGCATCTGGCTTCGCTGAGTGACGGGCGGTCGCTGCACGACATCCACGGTGCCTTCGCCGCCCATTACAAGGGCGAGGCCTTTGTCGAGGTCGCCTCGCTGGACGAGTGCAAGGTCCTGACCACCCTGGACCCCGAGGGCCTGAACGGTACCAATCGCCTGAAGATCTTCGTCTTTGGCTCCGACACCAGCGGCCAGGCGCGCCTGGTGGCTTTGCTCGACAACCTGGGCAAGGGCGCGTCGGGCGCGGCGGTTCAGAACCTG
>Ga0187845_1000252_pt1 | contig 30873 bp, 21 predicted proteins | sample SpaLakP09_SKY_68_FD_134515 | JGI IMG/M metagenome (GOLD analysis project Ga0187845, IMG submission 134515) | Oligotrophic lake water microbial communities from Sparkling Lake, Wisconsin, USA - SP09_SKY_68 | ecosystem: Environmental > Aquatic > Freshwater > Lake | place: USA: Sparkling Lake... | reverse complement strand
TCCTGGGCGCCATGCAGGTCAGCGAAAAAGGCGACCTGGCCAACTGGATGATCCCCGGCAAGATGGTCAAGGGCATGGGCGGCGCCATGGACCTGGTGGCCGGCGTCAAGCGCGTGATCGTGCTCATGGAACACGTGGCCAAGAAGAAAGACGGCACCGAAGACCTGAAGATCCTGCCCGCCTGCACGCTGCCCCTGACGGGCGTGGGGGTGGTGGACCGCATCATCACCGACCTGGCCGTGCTGGATGTGACGCCACAAGGTCTCAAGCTGGTGGAGTTGGCACCGGGAGTAACGTTTGAGGCGTTGCAAGCCAAAACCGGTGTGACCATCCTGCAGTAACAAAGGCTGCACTTTTCCGTGGATGGCGTGGCGACGGCCCATCACATGAGGCCGGGGCTTGAGGGCCCCGGCTTTTTTGCTCGTACAGTCCCCGGAGCCTGGGGGTAACGGTCAGGGCAACTGGAGCCAGTTCTGGTTGTTGCCCGCGTTGCAGGTCCAAGTGAGCAGGGGGATGTCCTGCGCAGTCGAGTTGTTGGGCACATCGAGGCAGGCGCCCGATGCGCGGTTGCGCAGCGTCGATCCGGACAACGTCCACTGCGCCGTGTTGCCCACCGTGCAGGCCAGTTGCACCACACGGGCACCGCTGGTGGCGGCGCTGTCCTGTGCCAGGCACAGGTTGCTGTGCTTGGCGACCAGCTGCACATAGCCGCCCGTGAGGTTGCGCACGGTGAAGGTCTCGTTGTTCGCCGTGCCGCAGGGCCACTGGATGGCGACCGCGCCGCTGGTAGCCGAGGCCCCCCGGATGTTCACGCACAGGTTGCTGTGGCTGGAGCGCAGGCGCGTGGTGTACTCGGACGCCGTGTCCAGCGAGCGCACGTAGTCGGCCAGCGCCTGCCGGTCGGCCGCAGGCAGGCCTGCCACGTTGCCATGGCCGCCCGCGATCACGTCCAGCACGCTGGTCTTCTGGCCGTTGTGCAGGTAAGACTTGGCGGCCCAGCTGCCCAGCAGTGTGGGCGTGTCGAAGCCCACGCCGGCCAGCGGCTGGTTGGCGCCCTTGCCCGACGAGGGCTGGATGCTGCCCACGTCGTGCCGCAGGCCATCCTGGAAGGTGCCGCCCGCATGGCAGCTGGCGCAGTTGGCGTTGGCGAACAGGGTCTGGCCGCGCGCGGCCTCCACCGTGAGGCTGCCATCGGCCGCGCGAGCCGGGCTGCGCATGTACTTGTTGAGCGAGGCCAGGTAGGCGGCCAGGTCGTCGAGCTGCGCATTGAGGCCGGCCTTGGGGGCACCCAGCGGGTCGCTGGTGGCAGCAAAATCCGCATCGCTCAGGAAGCCGGTGCCGCCGAAGGCGCTGCGCATGTCGTTCTCGAAGTCCTGCACCTCGTCGAAATTGGCGCTCCAGTGCAGCTTGCCGTGGCCGGTGCCGCGCCGGCCCTGCAGGCTGATGGTGCGGCGCAGGCCTTCACCGCGCTGGGTGAAGTCCCAGACCATGCCGTCGTCGCCACCATCAGCGTGGCAGCTGGCGCAGGACATGTAGTTGTCCTTGCTCATGCGCCGGTCGGCGGCGTTGTAAAACACCAGCTTGCCGCGCAGAGCGGCTGCAGCCAGGGGCTCCTGCGCCACCGTGGCCACGTTCTGCAGGAACACCGCCGCCGCGCTGCGCGAGGCCAGAACGTCGGCCACATCGTGCACGGTGACCGAGCGCGCGAGGAAGTTGTTCACGAACAATCGCTTGCGTGTTGCGTCCAGGTACAGGCCGTGGGGCGCGCTGCTGGCCTTTATCTCGCCGCGCACGGCGCGGGTGTAGGCATCGACGATGGCGATGTTGTTGCCCTCCATCTGCGCGACGAACAGGTAGTCGCCCGCTGGGGCGAAGAGGGCGGCCCGGGCTGGTGCTCGGTCGTCGAAGTCGATCTGCTCGGGCAGCAGGTGCGTGGCTTGGGTCAGGTCCACTTGCGAGAGGATGGAGCGCACCGTCTGGTCGTGCAGCAGGTCGTTGCCATCGCGGAAGCGCCCGCGCACGACGTTGTCCTTCTTGCCCGGCAGCACCGCGCGCGAGCCATCGGGCGAGATCACCACCTGGCTCAGGTAGTTGGCCACGCCGCGCGAACTGTTCTCGGTGTCCACTGTAGTCGTGTCCACAGGCAGAGCGATGGTGGACAGCAGTTGCATGCCATTGAGATTCACTTTGTGCAACTGGCCGCCCGTCAGCATCGACTTGAAACGTGTGATGTAGGCAGTCTGAGAGTCTGCCGCCACCGCAATGCCGCGCAGATCGCCTTCAAGCGCCAGCGTTCCCGTGATGCTGCCGTTGGCAGGATCGAAGGTGAGCAGGGTGGATTTGCTCTCCAGCGAGAGCAGCCCCTTGCTGCCGTTGGGGGTGAACGCCACGCCATAAGGGCCGCTGCCATAGGCCAGCGCAATCGTTGCGGAGATGCTGCCGTCGGCCGGGTTCAGCGCCACGAGCTTGTCCTCGCCCTGCACGGTGACCCAGATGCGGCCGTCCGGTGCGCGTGCCAGGGTCTTGGGCTCGTCGCCCACGCGGGTCTCCCAGCGCTTGGTGAGGGCTGTGGCGTCGATGGCGGCGACCGTGCCGCTGTCCGGGTTCACCGTGTAGACGCTGTTGGCGTCGCCGACGATGTTGCTCGAATGCGTGGGTGCCGTGGCCGTGGTCGGGAAGGTCACCGTCACGTTGTAGGTGTAGAAGGTCTCCAGGCCCGCTGCGTCGCGCACCGTCAGGGTCACGGTGTAGTGGCCGGGGCGGTTGTAGCTGTAGGTGGTGTTGGCCTGGGACGAGAAGCTGGTCTGCGTGCCGTTGCCGAAGTTCCAGCGGTAGGTGACGCCCGTGCCACCGCCCAGCCGGGTGGGGGCGAAGTTCATCTGCCCGTTCACCAGCTGCGGCCCGCCGCTCACGCCCGCATCGCCTATGATGGCCTGCGAGCGCAGCTGCGCGACATCAGCATCGCTGAGAACACGCCCGTAGATGCGCACATCGGCCAGGCTTCCGCGGAAGAAGTCGGCGTTGCCCTGGATCTGCCCGAGCAGCGCGAACTTGTTGGACAGGCCCTTGGTGCCGGTGAGGCCTGTCGAGCTGGTCTTGGCGCCGTCGATGTACAGCGTCTGTGCGCCTGAGGCCGCGTCGCGCGTCATCACCACGTGGTGCCAGTTGCCATCGTTCACCGCAGCAGTGGAGCGGGTGCCGGGGTTGTTGCCTGCCGCGTTGCCCACCGAGAGGTTCATGCGGCCGGTGTTGTCGATCCAGCCCCAGAACACGTCGTCCGCGCCGCCGGACTGGTCGCGCCCGAAGATGCCGGGCGCAGTCCAGGCGTTGGCCGAACCGTTCTGCGTGCTCTTCATGTAGAACGCCAGCGAGGCCGTGCCACCCAGGGCGGTGGCCACACCATCGTTCTTGAGCGGCACGCCGCCGGTGCGCTGCGCAAAGTTCAGGCCGATGCTGCCGAACTGGTCCGCTGCCGAGGCCGTGCCATTGTTGGCGCTGATCTCATCGGCAAGCCCGCTGGTCAGAGGCCAGTGGTTCATCAGGCTGATGTCGGTGGCGTTGCCGGTGTGGAACACGGAACGGTACTGACTGGCGATGGCATTGCCTGCATAGTCTTTCACGCCGCCTGCGGGGAGCAGGATTTCATAGGAGGTGCCTGCTGCCAGGGGTTGTGCGGGGTGGAAATTGATGATGCCCAGTTGCACGCTGTAGGTACCTTGCAGGGTGTTGCCATTGACAGGGCGCACGATGAAGGTGCTGGCGTTCACGCTCTCGGGCAGGATGCTGTCAGTCAGACCTACGCCGATGCGCGAGGTCAGCGCCTGCTGCTTGGCGCCTTGGGTGGGCGATGTTTGCTTGACCGCCGGTGGCGTGGTGTCGCGCGCCGTCTGGTGCACGATGAAGCCGCTGCCCGAGCCGTGGTCGTTGCCGATGAACAGCAGGTTGCCCATGGGTGCCACCTGGCCGTGGTCGGAGTGCGAGTACTCGGGATCGTTGGTGGCGAACAGGCTGCCCTGGCCCACCTCGACGTGGTTGAGCGGGTTGCTCACGTCCACCTTGTGTACCTTGAACTGCGCGCCCTGGAACACGTAGTGGTCCTGCATGCCGCAGTACAGCTGCTCGTCGATGACGAGGCGGTTGTCCTCCACCACGAATTGCGTGCGGTCGGAAAGGTCGTAGCTGTACATCTTGGCGCCGCCACCGCGCGCCGAGGCATGCAGATTCTTGCCGTCGAAGCAGGTGGCGTAGTAGACGGGGTTGGAGCCCACGGTGTCCAGCACCTTGGGGTTGAGCGGGTCGGAAATGTCCAGGCTGGCAAAGCCGTCGGTGTTGTCCATCGAGGTCAGCACCATGTGGTTGCCCATGGTGAAGATGGGCCCGACGCGAAAGCCCCCGAGCTCGCCGGTGGGCACGGGGTTGGGCTTGCCCACACCGCGGTTGGCGATCACGGCATTGGCCGGGTCGCTCGCATCCACGATGTAGACACCGTCGTTGGCCGAAGCCACGTAGACATAAGGGGCCTGCCACCACAGCTGCCAGGCCACGTTGGCGTAGTCGCCGCCATTGACCGTGGGCAGTGCCAGCTTCTTGACCTGCTGGATGTTGTTGATGTCGGTGAAATCCCAGAACTCGATGCCCTTGATGCTGGGCACCACCACGTACTGCTTGCCGCCGATCTTCGCGGTGCCGAAGGCATGGGCCTCGCGGAACTCCTTGGTGCGCCCCTCGGGCTCGTAGATCTTCTTGGCGAGCACGATGGCGCGCGGGTTGGACACGTCGTACAGCAAGAATCCGCCAGGGCCCAGGCCGCTGTCGGGCGCGAACGAGGTCAGGAAATAGCCATTGAGCATGATGCCCACGTTCAGCCCGTAGTCCTTGCGGCCGGGGTAGGTGGCCGGCACGTCGCCCGAGGCGCGGGTGATCATGGAGACCGGCTTGAACAGCTCGGCCGAGGTATAGGTCAGGTTGCCCAGGCCCGGCCCCTGCAGCGGGAGCGGGGCCTCGGCGGCCTGCGTGACTGCGGCCGCCATGGTGGTGAGGGTGGTCATCGGACTCACCCCCGTGATCGCCGCATGCGTCAGCAAGGTGGCGAATGGCAGCAGCAGTGCCATCAGGTAATACCGGATTTTCATCGTCGTCTCCTGTGTGTGTGGTCCTTGGTGAACCTTCTTCCTCGATCTTTCCGACAGCCCTGCGCAGGCGCGCGCAGGCACGCCGGCCGGTGGCGTGGACGCCACCGGCCGCAGGGCTCTTTCTCCTGGGCTCCCTCTCTTCTTTTCTGTGCTCTTCAGTGCGCAGCCATGCGCGCGTGGTGCTTGCGCTGCGTCAGGAGGCGTGCGTTCCTGTGCTGTAGAGGTCCCAGGCGGCTGCCGCGCTGGCGCCGCGGTGGATCATGGCCATCAGCGCATCGACCACCGCCGAGGGCTTGGCGTGCTGGTACACGTTGCGCCCGTAGACCATGCCCACGGCCCCCTGGTCGAGCAGCACGCGCGAGCGTGCAAACACCTGCTGCAGGTCCTCGCGGCCGCCGCCGCGCACCAGCACCGGGCAGCGCGCGGCCTGCACCACGCGGTGGAATTCGGCGGGGTCGGTGGTCGGGTCGGCCTTGACGATGTCGGCCCCCATCTCGCGCGCCAGGCGCACCAGGGTGACGATCTTCTCGGCGTCTCCATCGACCATGTAGCCGCCCTGGTCGCTGTGCGGGCGCATCACCAGCGGCTCGATCATCAGCGGCATGCCGTAGCGGTCGCAGTCGGCGCGCACGCGGGCGATGTTCTGCACACACTGGCGGAACAGGTCGGGTTCATTGGGCAGCATGAACAGGTTGACCACCACGCAGGCGGCATCGCGCTGCACGGCCGGCAGCACCGGGTCGTGCTCGTTCTGCAGCAGGGCCCACATCACGCGGTGCGCGGTGGCGTTGTAGGGGTTGCCCATGTCGATGCGCATCACCAGCGCCGGCTTGTTGCGGCCCGGGCGGTCCTGCAGCAGGTCGGCCTGGCCATAGTTGAGCTGGATGGCATCGGGCGCGGCGGCCACCAGCTTGTCCATCACGCCGGGCATGTCTTCCAGGCCGTTGAGGAAGCTGGGCTCGTTGCACACGCCGTGGTCGAGTGCGATGTCCAGGCAGCGGCCGTTGGTGAGCAGGCGGTTCAGGCGTGCGGTCTTGTCTTTCGACATACGAAGAAGTCCTTGGGTTGGGGGTGGATACGGGTCAGGCCAGGGCCTTCAGATGGGTGCTTGCGGCATCGTCGATGCGCTGCACGGCTTCCTCGGGCAGCTCCAGCGCGCCCGCGGTCGCGTTCTCGGTGGCCTGCGCCCGCGTGCGCGCGCCGCACAGCGCCACCGACACGCTGCCATTGGCCAGCGTCCAGGCAATCATCAACTGGCCAAACGAGCAGCCGAACTGCCGGCGCAGGGGCTCCAGTTCGTCGAAGAAGGCCTTGAGCCGGGCGCGGTTGGCCGCGCTGAAGCGTGGATTGGTGGCGCGCTGGTCATCACCCGTGAACTCGCGCGCCGGGTCGATGGGCCCGGCCAGCAGGCCCAGCGCCAGCGAGGAATAGCCCAGGATGGCCACGTTGTTGCGGCCGCACAGGGGCAGCAGGGTCTGCTCGATCTCGCGGTCGATCAGGCTGTAGCGTTCCTGGGCCGCATCCACGGGCCCATGGCGCAGGTACTCGGCCAGCGTCGGGGCATCCACGTTGCTCACGCCGATGGCGCGGATCTTGCCCTGCTTCTTGAGGTCGAGCAGGGCATCCATGGTCTCTTCCACCGGCGTGGTGCTGTCCTGCCAGTGGGTGATGTAGAGGTCGATGTAGTCGGTCTGCAGGCGTTTCAGGCTTTCTTCCGCTTCGTGGAAGATCGAAGCGTGGCCCAGGTGGCGGTACACAGGGTGGCCGTCCTCGTCGAAGAAGTGGGTGCCCTTTTGCGTGTGCCACACCAGGCCGCACTTGGTGGCGATCACGGCCTCGTGGCGGCGGCCCTTGAGCGCGGCGCCCACGAGGCGTTCGGAAGCGCCCAGGCCATAGGCCGGCGCAGTGTCGATCAGCGTCACCCCGGCATCGAGCGAGGCATGGATCGCCTCGACGGCGGCGGCACTGTCCTGGCCGCCCCACATCCAGCCGCCCATGGCCCAGGTCCCGAGGCCAATGGCCGAGCACTCGATGCCCGAGGGGCCGAGGGTGGTGGTCTTCATCGCAGCATTCATCATCACGGCATTCATCGCTTGGTCTTTCGGGTGTTCATGAGGTGGTCGATGGTCACGGCGGCCAGCAGGATCAGGCCCTTGATCACGTCCTGCCAGTACGGCGATACGTCCAGCAGGATCAGCGAGCTGGTCACCACCGAGAGCAGGGCCAGGCCGAGCACGGCGCCGAGCACCGTGCCCGAGCCGCCCTTCAAGCTGGCACCGCCGATCACGGCTGCGGCAATCACGTTGAGCTCCATGCCCACGCCGAAGGTCGGCGTGGCCGCGCCGAAGCGCGCGGTGTAGATCACCCCGGCCAGGCCGGCCGAGGCCGCGCACAGCACCGTCACCCAGAACTTCACGTGGCCCACGCGGATGCCCGAATACAGCGCCGCCTTCTCGTTGCTGCCGGTGTAGAACACGCGGCGCAGCAGGCTCGCGCGGCGCAGCACGAAGTCGCTGACCACCACGATGAAAAGGAAGATCAGGATCACCGCCGGTATGCCGAACAGGGTGCCCTGGCCGATGAACTTGAACGAGGCCGGCAGCGAGAACAGCGACTGCGGCGTGCCCTGCGTGAGCGCCAGGCACAGCCCGCGCACGATGACCATGAAGGCAAGCGAGGCGATGAAGTGGTTGAGCCCGATGCGCACCACGCAGCCGCCGATCATGGCCCCGATCAGCGCGCTGGCGGCAATGGCGATGAGCCCGGCCGTCCAGGGATCAAAGCCCAGCAGGAAGAGCTTGCCCGTGACCACCATGGCAAAGCACACCACCGAGCCCACCGACAGGTCGATGCCGCCCACGATGAGCAAGATGGTCATGCCCACGACCACGATGCCCTCGATGGAGAACGACAGCAGCATGGCGCGGATGTTGTCCCAGGTCAGGAAGTAGGGCGATGCGAAGCTCATGCCCACGCAGAGCACCAGGATGATGGCCAGCAGGCCCATCTCGCGCATGCTGGTGAGCTTGGTGCCGCCGGGTTTGCCCGGCCCTCCCGGCGCCGGGCGCGGGGGCTGCAGGCCGGCCATGGTGCCGGCGTTCAGTTGTGCGGGGTGATTCATGCCATTTCCTCTTGTCGTCGTTCCAGTCCCGAGGCCAGCCGCAGCAGGGCCTCTTCCGTCATGTCCTTGCCTTGCACCTCGCCCGCGACACGGCCGTCACGGATCACGAGGGCCCGGTCGCACAGCCCGATGATCTCGGGCAGTTCCGAGGAGATCACCACCACGCCCACGCCCTGGCAGGCCAGGTCGCGCAGGATGTGGTGGATCTCCGACTTGGCACCCACGTCCACGCCGCGCGTGGGTTCGTCCATCAGCAGCACCGAGGGGTTGGTGGCCAGCAGCTTGGCGATGGCCACCTTCTGCTGGTTGCCGCCCGAAAGGCTGGCCACCTCGATCTGCACGCCGTCGGACTTGAGCTTCAGGCGCGCGCCCAACTCCTGCGCCAGCCGGTGCTCGGCCGCACGCTGCAGCAGGCCGAAGCGCGAGCTCACGCGCGCCAGCGCCATGGAGGCGATGTTCTGCGCGATCGGCAGGTCCAGGTAGACGCCTGCAGCCTTGCGGTCTTCGCTGAGGTAGGCAATGCCTTCGCGCAGCGCGTCGCTGTATTTGCGGATGGCGAGCTGCTTGCCGTTGAGGCGCACGCTGCCGCCGGTGGCGGGGCGCAGGCCGCACAGCGTCTGCGCCAGCTCGCTGCGCCCGGCGCCCATGAGCCCGGCGATGCCCAGGATCTCGCCGCGCTGCACGGTGAACGAGACGCCATGCACGCGCTCGCCGTCGGCCAGGTCGCCCACTTCGAGCACATGCTCGCCGCGGTCTGCGTCCTGCTGCTTGGGCGGGTAGTAGTTGCCCAGGTCGCGCCCGACCATGCGGCGCACCAGGCCGTCGGCATCGAGCTCGGCCAGCGGCCCCGAATGCACGTTGCGGCCATCGCGCAGCACCGTCACGCGCGTGCAGTGCGCAAAGATCTCGGCCATGCGGTGGCTGATGTAGATGATGGCTATGCCCTGGTCCTTGAGGTCGTGCAGCACCCGGAAGAGGGCGGCCGACTCGTTGTCCGTGAGGGCGGCGGTCGGTTCGTCGAGGATCAGCACCTTGCAGTCGAGCGTGAGCGCCTTGGCGATCTCGATCAGCTGCTGGCTGGAGATGGGCAGGTCCCCCACGCAGGCGGCGGGGTCGATGTCCTGGCCCAGCCGCTGGAGCACCTGGGCGGCGCGCGCGTTCAGGCCGGCGTAGTCCATCCAGGCCTGCCGGCCGGCATTGATCTCGGGCATGAAGATGTTCTCGGCCACGGTGGCGTCGGCGCACAGGGCGATCTCCTGGTGCACCAGGCCGATACCCAGGCGCATGGCCTGGGCCGGACCATCGATGGTCACCACGCGGCCGTCGAGCAGGATCTCGCCCGCGTCCGGCTGGTGGATGCCATCGATGATGTTCATCAGCGTGGACTTGCCCGCGCCGTTCTCGCCGCACAGGGCGTGGATCTCGCCCGCCTGCAGCGAGAAGTCCACGCCCGAGAGCGCATGCGAAGCGCCGAAGCGCTTGCAGATGCCACGCAGCGCGAGCAGGGGAGCGCCCATGGTGGTGGTGCTCACTCGCTGATGCCCTTGGTGCCGCGGCGGGCGAGGTACTTGTCCCAGTAGAAGTCGTCGGCGTTGGCCTTGCTGACCACGGCCAGGCCGTTGTCCAGGAAGGGCACGGCCATGGGGTTGGTGCCGTTGCGCTTGGCGTCGTTCATCGGGTCGATGAGGCCGGGGTTCTTGGCCAGGAACAGCATCATCATGCCCATGTAGCCCTGCATGCCCTGGTTGGGGTTGATGGCGCCGAACACGTCGCCGGACTTGATCATGTCCAGGATCTTGGCGTTCACGTCGCAGCACATCACCTTGATGTTCTTCTTGGTCTCCACCTTGGCCTGTGCCGCACCCAGGGCCGAGTTGGCCTCGGGCATGAACAGCGCGCCCAGGTTGGGGTTGGCCTGCGCCAGGCTCTGCACGGCCTGGTAGGCCTTGTTCGGGTCCTGGTTGCTCGCGGCGCGGCCCACCAGCTTCATGCCAGGGTGCTTGGTCTTCATGCGGTTGATGAAGGCGGCGATGCGGCGGGCGTGGTTGTCCTGTCCGGGGTTTTCCAGCACGGCGAACTCGCCCTTGCCGTTCAGCGATGCCGCGATCGCGTCGGCCGCCTGCGCACCTTCACGCTCGTTGTCCGAAGTGATGAAGGACGTGCGCTTGGAGTTGGGCGAGTCGGCTGCGAAGGTGACCACCGGGATCCCCATCGCCGCGGCGCGGTTGATGGGTTCGATGAACGGGTCGGGGTTCATGGGGTGCAGCAGGATGCCGGCGGGCTTGCGGGCCAGCTCCTGCTCGAACGACGCCAGCTGCTTGTTCACGTCGTATTCCGGCGTGCCGGTATAGCGGGTGCGTACGCCCAGGGTGCGGCCCAGCTGCTTCATCATTTCGTAGACCGGGAACCAGTACTCCACGCCCGAGACCATCACGTTCATCACGTAGACGTCGCTGGGGTTGCCGCGCAGGCCGCCCGCTGCGGCGGGGGCCGCTGCAGGCTGCTGCGCGAATGCGCTGGTGCCGGCCAGGCCGATACCGGCGGCGGCTGCGGACTTCAGGAAATTACGCCTCATTTTTTGTCTCCTCTTGTTGAACGGTGCAGCATGGGATGCTGCTTTCTCCAGGGCTGCGATGGGGTGCTTGGTGTCACGACAGTTGTTATGACAGGTAGAATGTAAGCGTGGATCGAATCTCCAGATAGTTAGGGGAAACACTACTGGATATACCTGCTGGTTCGGCGGAAGCTGTTATGACATGAAGACCCAACTACTGATCGGCATCGACCTCGGGTCGAGCAGCCTCAAAGCCCTGGCCCTGGAGGCCGCGAGCGGCCGCACCGTCGCCCTGTCCCGCATGCCCCTGCAGCACGACCGCCTGCCAGGCGGTGGTTGCGAAGTGGGCGAGCCCATGCTCCGTTCGGCCCTGTCCGCCGTGCTGCGCGATGTGGCCCACCAACTGGGCCGCCGCGTGGCCGATGTGCGCGCCATCGGCTGCACGGGGCATGGCGCAGGCCTGTACGCGCTGGATGCGCGCGGTGAACTTGCAGGCGGGCGCGCCGTGGCCTCGACCGACCAGCGCGCCGGTGCACGCGCCCAGTCCCTGGCCGCCAGCCACGGGCCGCAGCTGCTGGCAGACGTCGGCTGCCAGCCCTGGCCCGGCCAGCCCACCGTGATCGCCGTCGAGCTGCTGGGCAGCGATGCCGTGCGCAGCGGCGCGCTGCAGCGCCTGATGTTCGCCAAGGACTATGTGGGCTTTCTGCTCACCGGCCAGATCGCCACCGACGCCAGCGACGCCAGCACGGCAGGCCTGCTGTCCGTGGCCAGCGGCGACTGGTCGCAGCTGGCCTTTTCCGCCCCGGGCATCGCCGGCCTGGGGCCGCAGGCTTTCGGGCCACTGGTGCGCAGTGGCGAGGTCATCGGCACGCTGCAGCCATCGGCGGCATCCGCGCATGGCCTGCCCGCGGGCATTCCCGTAGCCATGGGCGCCATCGACCTGCTGGCCGCGATGACGGCCGTGCGAGCCGAAGAGCGGGGCCGTGCGGTGTCGGTGCTGGGCACCTGGTGCGTGAATGCCGTGATCGGGCCGGTGCTCGAACCTCTGCCCGATGTGGCGTCCACCGTGAACTTCGGTCCCCGCGACCGGCGCCTGTACATGGAGAACAGCCCCTCGTCGATGGCCAACATCGCCTGGCTGGCCGGCGTGCTGGGCTTGCCCGATGCGCGTGCGGTGGTCGACCTGGCGATGTCCGTGCCCCTGGGGGCCGGCGGACTGCGCTTTTTGCCCTTCGTGAACGGGGGGGGCGGCGTCACGGCGGGCTTCGTGGGCCTCAAGAGCCACCACACGCGCGGCGACATGGCGCGTGCCGTGGTCGATGCGGTGGCGGCCCTGCATGCACGCCACACGGCGCGGCTGGCGGCTGGGGGCTTGCCGGTCTCGGCTTCCACCGTGCTGGGCGGCGGCGCCAGCGATACCCGCCTGGTGCGCCTGCTGGCGGGCTTGCTGGGGCACCCGGTGGAGCGCTGTGCAGACGACGAAACCGGTGCCCGTGGCGCGGCGATCTATGCCGCCCGGTCCCAGGGCATCGACCCCCATCCCTTGCATGCGAACTGCGACACGGTCGAGCCCGATGCCAGCCAGGCGCGTGCCCACGCGGACTTCAACGCCTCCTTCAACGAACTGATTGCCACCATGTCCCCTGTCTTCGGCCATCTGGCCGGCCACGCGCCCGAGCGCGCGCCACAGCCCCCCGCGGCGACGGAGGCCCCCGTCCCGCCGCAGCGCGTGGAGGCCTTGCCATGAGCGCCGCCACCTCCCTGCCATTCGTGCGCCCGGCCGCCGTGGCCGGCCGCCACTTCTCCACGGTGATCGTGGGCGCCGGCATCAACGGCGTGGGCGTTTTCCGCGACCTCTCCCTGCAGGGCGTGGACTGCCTGATCGTGGACAAGGGCGATTTCAGCGCCGGTGCCAGCAGCGCGCCCTCGCGCATGATCCACGGCGGCCTGCGCTACCTGGAAAGCGGCAGCTTCTCGCTGGTGGCCGAGGCCACGCGCGAGCGCAACCTTCTGCTGCGCAACGCGCCGCACCTGGTGCAGCCGCTCAAGACAGTGGTGCCGCTGTCGAGCTTCTTCGGCGGGCTGATGAGCAGTGCGCTCAAATTCCTGGGGCGCACGCCGCCCCAGCGCACGCGTGGCCTGCTGGCCGTGGCCACGGGCCTGCGCCTGTACGACCTCTTGGGTCGGCGCCAGCGCGTGATGCCCAACCACCGCATCAGCCGTGTGCAGCCGGCCGACCGCCTGCTGTTTCGCGCGGCCGTGCGCTGGACGGCGACCTTCTTCGACGCCTGGATCAGCCACCCCGAATGGCTGGTGCTGGAGCTGGTGCGCGACGCCTGCCGCGACCAGCCACGCTCGGCGGCCAGCAACCACTGCCGCGTGATGGGTTGTGCGGGCAAGACCCTCACGCTGCGCGACGAAGTCACGGGCGAGGTGGTGCAGGTGACGGCCGACACGGTGGTCAATGCCAGCGGCGCCTGGCTGGACCGCAGCACCGAACTGCTGGGCGGCGCGGGGCCGCGCGTGATGGGCACCAAGGGCTCGCACCTGGTGCTCGACCACCCCCTGCTGCGCGACGCGCTGGGCGGGCGCATGGCGTATTTCGAGGCGCTGGATGGCCGCGTGTGCATCGTCTATCCCTTCCTGGACCGGGTGCTGGTGGGCTCCACCGACATCCCGGTGGACGACCCCGACCAGATCGCCACTGAACCGGCCGAAGTGGACTACCTGCTCGAGGTGCTGGGCGAGGTGTTCCCCAACCTGGCCTTCAGTCGCCGCGACGTGGTCTACACCTATGTGGGCGTGCGGCCGTTGGCCCGCTCGGACGCCGACAAGCCGGGACAGATCTCGCGCGACCATTCGGTGGTGATCGACCCTCCCTCGCCATCGCGCGATATCCCGGTCGTGGGTCTGGTGGGGGGCAAGTGGACTACCTTTCGCGCGTTGGCCGAGGAGGCCGCCGACGAGGTGCTGCGTCTGCTGGGGCGCGGGCGCACGGCTTCGACCCGGCAGCTGCCCATTGGTGGTGGCACGGACATGCCGCAGGGTGCGGAAGCAACGGAGCGCTTCATCGACCGTATCGCCCAGGATTCCGGCCTGGGCCGTGTCCGCGCCCAGGCACTGCTGCGCCGCTACGGCACCCAGGCCTTGCGCATGGCCCCGCATTTCAAGGTGGCCGGCGACGTGCCACTGCAGCATGCACCTGACTACTCGGCGGCCGAGGTGGCCTGGCTGTGCACCGAAACCGGTGTGATCCACCTCGACGACCTCGTGATCCGCCGCACGCTGCTGGCCATTCGCGGCCTGGTCACCGATGCCGCGCTGGCCGAGATGGCCGGCATTGCTGCAGAGGCTTTGGGCTGGGATGCAGGGCGCGAGCGGCAGGAGTTGCACAATTGCACCACTGCACTGCGCGAGCGCCACGGCGTGCGCCTGTCCCCCGCAGCCCCGGATTCCGACGCCGCGCTGGCTTTCCATGCACCTTTGACCCCCCATCCGGCCCTGAGCCCGACATGACGTGAATTCTCCGAACGAACTCCAGCCGCTGCTCGACCGCAATTCCGAATCGCCCCTGTGGGCGCAGTTCCGCGATGCGCTGCGCCAGCAGATACTGCAGGGCGAACTTGCCATTGGCGCCAAGCTGCCCTCCGAGGCCGAACTCGGCGAGCAATTCGGCATCTCGCGCATCGTGGTGCGCGAGGCGCTGGCCGACCTGGTGCGCAACAACCTGATCTACAAGATCAAGGGCCGTGGCGCCTTTGTCGCGGCGCGTGAGCGCGACGAAGATTTCGTCTCCACCGTGCTCGGCTTCTCCGACGAGATGGAGCGCAAGGGCCGCTCGGTGCGCACCCAGATCCTGTCGCAGCAGCTGCGCGACCCCACGCCGCAGGAGATCAGCGCGCTGGGCCTCACCGACGACACCCAGGTGGTGGCGCTCAAGCGGCTGCGCAGCGTGGACGGCGAGCTGCGCCTGCTGGTGGAAACCGTGGTGCCCGCCGACCTGGCGCCCGGCCTGCACCGCATGCGCCTGGACGACCGCTCGCTCTACGACGTGCTGCGCCGCCAGTACGGCGTGCGGCTGGTGCGCGCCGAGCGCTGGATCGACGCCGTGCTGCCCGACGCCGAGACTTGCGGGCTGCTGCAGCTGGAAACCCCGGAGCCGCTGCTGCGCATCGAATCCATCGCCTATGGCGCCAATGGCCGGCGCCTGGAGTACTACAACGCCTTGCACCGCTGTAAATCAAGTCGATTGCACGTGCAGACGACAACGTAGCAACCCCCCGGGCTGCGGGCAGTGGTCCTGCCGTGCATCTGTCACACACGAAGACAACGGGCTCCCGAAGGAGCCCGTTGTCTTTGCTGAGCCGCCAGTCATGTCTTGCGACATCCCCGCAGGCAGCTGGTGGCTTACATGGCGCTGAATTCGCCCGAAGGGATCTGACCGGTGCGCAGGGCTTCAGCAGCCTGGGCACGCACAGCGGCACGGTCAGCCGTGGACTTGTAGGTCACCACGCGCGAACCAGCGGGTTCGATGGAACGGGTCTGGGCCACGGTGGCGGCTTCAGCAGCCACTTCAGCACGGGTGCGGTTCGTGTCGAACTTCAGGGCAAATTGCGAGCTGTCGGCTTCGTCAGCGTGGGCGCCAAAAGAAGCGAAAGCAGCCACAGCGGCGATGGAGAGGATGCGAGCGGTCTTGTTCATGGTGAAACTCCGGTGAAATTCAGAAATTGGGGTTCAAGTAATCAGAGGGTATGGGTGTTGAATCCAGCGGATTCAGCTCAGCCACGCTCGCCGTAAGAAATCTGGCCAGTGCGCACAGCGTCAGCAGCCTGGGCACGCACAGCAGCGCGGTCAGCGGTGCTCTTGTAGGTCACGACACGCGAACCAGCGGGTTCGATCGAGCGGGTCTGGGCGACGGTGGCGGCTTCGGCGGCCACTTCAGCGCGGGTGCGGTTGGTTTCGAACTTCGTGGCGAACTGCGAAGCATCGGCTTCGTCAGCATGGGCGCCAAAAGAGGCGAAAGCAGCGACAGCGGCGATGGAGAGGAAACGTGCGGTGTTGTTCATGATGAAAATCCTTGAAGTTAAAAAAGCGGCTCAAAAAACCGGAGCAAAGAGCCAAAAACTGAAAGCTGCTTCAAACCGGGTTCGGTGAGTCGCCTTGCGGGTTCGGCTCATCGATGGGTTGAACTGTACGCGGGTAAAGGTCACAGAAAAACCACCGGGTCGCGAACTAACTGTTCCAGTATTGGAAACAATCGACGCGGAACTTTTCAGGGTTTACCCAAGACTGACTGTCCGAAGGGTGCAAAAAGTGGGCTTTGGCCATCCGGATTCCATGGAAACCCTGATGCAGATTTGGAACGGTGCAACCGGCGGTTTTCAGGCGGAAAAGCGCTGTGGCAGCCGGTGATCGTGCTCTCCCAGGCGGTGAAAGGGGGCCTTTGGCAGGCCATGTACAGCGCTTGATGTGCATCAAGACCGTGCAGTGTCGAAGAGCGTTTTGTGTCAGTGCCCCGCAAGAGAACGTCATATAGTCCGAGGTAACGATTTGTTGTTCCTCGCATGACAGACCCTTTTGTTTCGGTGGATCTGGATACCGCCGACAGTCCCCATTACCTGCGCGCGTTGACCGACATGGCCGACCGCCGCACGGTGGTGGCGGACGCCGCCATCTACACCGACAACGGCATCAAACTGGTGGAGAAGGGGGCCCGCATTGACAGCCGCCTGTATGACCGCCTGGTGCAGCACAAGCTGCGCGAGCCCATCGACCGCCACCTCTCCATCGAAAACCCTGTGGACGTGCCTGCCCTGCTGGCGGCAGGGCAGGCGCTCATTGCAGAGGAGGCCTTGCCCAACATGCTGGCTGAGGCGCTGGGCCCCTCGGCGGCCCGTCTGCTGGCGCCGCTGCGCTCCTTGCCCCTGCCAGCGCCCATGGCCTGCAAGCTCACGGTCATGCGCGACCAGCGCCCCGAGTTGTTCGAACACAGCCTGCAGATGATGACCGTGGCCATGTTCCTGGGCATCAAGAGCGGTCTGGCAGAGCGCGACTGCAGCACCCTGGCGGCGGCGGCCTTATTGCACGACCTGGGCGTGCTGCACATGGACCCGGCCTGGAGCGACCCCGACCACAAGGTGGTGGGTGTGCAGCGCAAGCACCTGGTGGCGCACCCCATCACGGCCATGCTGATGATCCGTGACACCAAGGTGTACGCCCGCGCCGCCGAGGTGGCGGTGCTGGAGCACCACGAGCGCATGGACGGCAGCGGCTACCCGCGTGGCCTGGCCGGTGCCGACATCACGCCCATGGGGCGCATCCTGTTGCTGGCCGAGGTGGTGACCGCGTTCTACGAAAAATACGAAGACATGCCCGCGCAGCGGCTGTCGCTGGTGCTGCGGCTCAACCACCGCAAATTCCCTTCCGCGTTGGTGGCCCACATCCTGCCGCTGCTGCAGGAAGAGGTGGCACGCGAATCGGCCCTGATGCCGCTGAGCAACGACGCCACGCGCCAGATTGACCTGCTGGCCGAGGCCTTCACCTATTGGGATCAGCTCAAGGCCGCCTTGCCCCCGGGGGTTGCCAAGGCCCCGGCAGACAGCGCCTTTGCATTCACCGACTCCCGCTTGCTGGCCTTGCAGAAGGCCTTGATTGAAGCGGGTTCCCACCCCCAGCACCAGGGCGAATTGCTGGCGCAGTTGCAGGGCGATGCCATCGGCATGGCCGAAGTGGCACTGGTGGGGCGCGAGGCGCTGTGGCAGCTGCAAAGCATCCTGAATGCCAGCCACCGCCGCTGGCCCCAGCTGTCGGACCGCGCCACGCCCATGGATGCGGCCGTGGCCGATTGGTGCGACTGGGCGCTGCAGCGGCTCTGATACGCCCCAAGGCGTGTGCAGAGGGCGCGCTGGTGGCTCCTCGCCTGCGGCGAACGGTGAATCGCTGTCCCGTCGCCATGCCGTAGACAGGCTTGGCCTGACCATGGCGAGGGGCCCACGGGCTTTTTCGGCCTTGCCTGCAAGCGCTGGCAGCCCCGTATCCCCTCAGCCCTGCTGCCTTCCCCCTCGGGCTCGTCATGCTTTAAAATACTGGTTATATTCACAGTATTCCCGTTCTTTGAAGCCTTGCCCCCGCCATGCCCGCGCCCAGCCTGTCCTTGCGGATTGCGCCCGATCTGCCCTCTGCCGTGCCCGGTGTCTGGCATGCCGATGCCCTGGGGGCGGGGCCACAGGCGGCCCAGCCCACGGGGCATGCGCTGCTGGACGCCCAACTGCCCGGCGGGGGCTGGCCGGTGGGGGCGTTGTGCGAGGTGCTGCAGCCCCTGGCGGGCCTGCATGAATGGCAACTGGTGCTGCCCGCGCTGGCACAGGCCACGGCCCGCCGCACCGGGGCCGTGGTGGCGGTGGCGCCCCCTTGCGAGCCCTTTGGCCCGGCGCTGAAGGCGCAGGGGCTGCCGCCCGAGCGGCTGTGTGTGGTGCGTGCAAGCAGTGCCCGTGCGGCATTCTGGGCGGCCGAGCAGGCGCTGCGCTGCCATGGCGTGCTGGCCGTCATGGCCTGGCTGCCGCAGGCACCCGCTGCAGCCCTGCGCAGGCTGCAGCTGGCGGCAGCGCAGCAGCAACAGCTGCTGTGGGTGTTCCGCCCGGTCAGCGCTGCGCCGCAGGCGTCGCCTGCCTTGCTGCGGTTGCAGGTGCAGGGGCTGCAGGTTCTGGGGCTGCCCGCCGGGGCATCCACGTCTGCCGCGCCGGGTTTGCAGGTGCAGATCCTCAAGCGCCGGGGGCCGCCCCTGGCGCAGGCGCTGGATCTGCCGGGCTGCCACCCCCGGCTGGCGCAGGCCCTGGCGGCGCAGGCCGAGCGCCGCCACGCCGCGCAGGTGGTGGCCCGCGCCATGGTGGCGCGCTACAACGCAGCGGCCTTGGGGGGGCAGGCGGCGCCCATGCGCCCGGAGCCCGCGATGGTGGCGCTGCAGGGGAGGGTGCATGCACTGGATCGCATTGCCGCTGCCATGGCGGGATGAGCCCGCCACCAGCCCGGCCGATATCGGGGTGGGGGTTGCTGCTGACACGATGGTTGCGCCCGCCGTCGGCTGGTGGGCCCTGCGCTTTACCCCGCGTGTGGCGCTGGCGGATGGCGACACCGTGCTGCTGGAGGTCTCGACCACCGAACGCCTCTGGGGCGGGCGAGATGCCTTGCTGGCCCGGGTGCTGCAGGCCTGGGCCGAAGCCGCCGGGGGGCAGGGCGCACTGCCGCAACCCCCCGGCATGTCGCCCCCCTGTGGCAGCGGCCCCACCGCGCTGGTGGCGCAGGCCTGGCTGCGCATGGCGCTGGCCGGGCATGCCCCCCGGGGGCAAGAAGGCCAAGGAGGGCAAGAAGGACGACCAGGGCAACAAGGGCCTGCAGTGCACACCCTGCCTTTGCACACCCTGACCGCCTTGCGCCCGCATGTGGCCAGCCTGGAGCGCATGGGCTGCCGCACCTGGGGCGCCTTGCGGGCGCTGCCACGTGCCGGGCTGGCCCGGCGCCTGGGGGCCGGGGTGCTGCGGGTGCTGGACCAGGCCCTGGGCGATGCCCCCGAAGCCCATGCCTGGCTGGAGCTGCCCGAGCAGTTTGCGCTGGCCGCCGAGCTGCCCGCGCTGGCCACCTCGGCCGATGCCCTGCTGTGGAGCGCCCACCGTTGCCTCACAGCCCTGCAGGGCTGGCTGCAGGCGCGCCAGCAGGGGGCGCTGGCGCTGGAGCTGGCCTGGCGCCACGACCTGCGGCGCATCGACGGGGTGGTGATTGCCCCCACGCAGGCCCTGCAAGTGCGCACCGCCCAGGCCACGCAGGACATGGCGCACCTGCGGCGCCTGCTGGCTGAAAACCTGGCGCGCACCGCCCTGGCCGCACCGGCCAACCAGATCACGCTGCGCCTGCTGGAATCAGCCCCGCTGCCGCACCGCAGTGCCAGCCTGCTGCCGCCCGGCAACCATGGCGGCGGCTGCCCTGGCGGTGCCGACGACCCCGCGCCCCCAGGCGAAGCCTTGCACCAGCTGCTGGAGCGCCTGTCGGCCCGCCTGGGGCCCGAGCAGGTGCAGGCCCCCGTGCTGATGGCCGACCACCGCCCCGAGCACATGCAGCAGTGGCGCCCCGCAGCCGAGGTGCTGGGCCGCCCGCCCACCCGGCGCTCTGCCACTGCCAGCGCAGGCAGCGGGGCCGAGGCCGCGCTGGATGCCAGCCCCGACGCCTTGCTGCTGCCCTCCTGGCTGCTGAACCCGCCCCAGCGGCTGGCCGTTCAGGGCAACCGCCCTTGCCACCACGGCCTGCTGCGCCTGCTGGCCGGGCCCCACCGCTTCGAGGCGGGCTGGTGGGCTGCGGGCGAGGGCGGGGCAGACGACCCCACACCCCCCGGCACCGGCCTGGCCTTGCGCGACTACTTTGTGGCGCACAACGCGGTGGCGGGCCTGGTGTGGGTGTTCCGCGAACGGCTGGCGCCGCTGCCCGATGGCGCGCAGGGGCGGGCGCGGCCCCCCCGCTGGTTTCTGCATGGTGTGTTTTGAAACACCTCCTGAACTGCTTCCCCCGCTCTCGCAGTGCTGTGCGCTGCGGGCAGGGGGATGCCGCCAGCGCGGCGGGGCGGCCCTTGTGTGGCGGCCTCCGCCTGGGGCGCGGTTTCAAGCCCGGTGGGTGGCGCGCAGCGCCATAGGGAAAGAATGGAGATGACTGCATTCTTGCCGGGCTATGCCGAGCTGCACTGCCTGTCCAACTTCAGCTTTCAGCGCGGGGCATCGCACCCGCACGAGCTGGTCGAGCGCGCCGCCAAGCTGGGCTACCAGGCCCTGGCGCTGACCGACGAATGTTCGGTGGCTGGCGTGGTGCGCGCCTGGAAGGCCGCCCAGCCCACGGGCCTGCACCTCATCGTGGGCAGCGAGTTCCTGTGGGGCGACCTGCGGCTGGTGGCCCTGGCGCGGGACGCCGAGGGCTGGGGCAACCTGTGCGAGTTCATCTCGGCCGCGCGCCGCGCAGCGCCCAAGGGCCAGTACCACGTGGGCCCGGCCAGCCCCTGGCACCTGCTGCAGGGGTGCGAGCTGTTGCTGGCGCCTTGCCGCAAACGCTTTGATGCTACTGATTTAATAGCTATTGAGGCTTATCTGTCGCGCGCAAAGGCCTGTTTTTGCTCTGATTTTGACGGCCACATCTGGCTGGCGGCCGAGTTGCACCTGGCCCCCGACGACGGCCTGTGGCTCGCCACGCTGCAGCGCGTGGGCGCACAGCTGGGCCTGCCGCTGGTGGCAGCGGGCGACGTGCACATGCACGCCCGCTCGCGCAAGCCGCTGCAGGATGTGATCACCGCCGTGCGCCTGGGCTGCAGCGTGGCCGAGTGCGGGTTTGCGCTGCAGCCCAATGCCGAGCGCCACCTGCGCCAGCGCGTGCGGCTGGCGGGCATCTACCCGCCCGACCTGCTGGCGGCCACGCTCACGGTGGCCGGGCGCTGCACGTTTCAACTCGACGAGATCAAGTACCAGTACCCACTGGAGACCGTGCCCGAAGGCATGACCCCCGCCCAGGCGCTGGCCTGGCTGGTGCAGACCGGCGTGGAAGGCGAATACCCGCAGGGCGCCCCCCTGCGGGTGCTGGACCAGATCCGCAAAGAGCTGGAGCTGATCGCGCACTGCCAGTACGAGATGTACTTCCTCACCGTGCACGACATCGTGCGCTACGCCCGCAGCCAGAAGATCCTGTGCCAGGGGCGCGGCTCCGCAGCCAACTCGGTGGTCTGCTACATGCTGGGTATCACGGCCGTGCCGCCCGAAAACACCCACCTGCTGTTCGAACGCTTCATCAGCAAGGAGCGCAAGGAGCCGCCCGACATCGACGTGGACTTCGAGCACGACCGGCGCGAAGAGGTCATCCAGTACATCTACGACAAATACGGCCGCGACCGCGCCGCCATTGCCGCCGTCGTCACCAGCTACCGCACGCGCAGCGCCCTGCGCGACGCCGGCACGGCCCTGGGCGTGGCGCCCGCGTTGGTCGATGCGTTTGCCAAGGACCACCACTGGTTTGACGAGACCTTCGCCGCCGACCGCCTGCAGGAGCTGGCGCAGGCCGTCGGCGCCGCGCTGCACCGGCACACCGCCACGCTGTGGCTGGAGCTGGCAGCCGACCTCCAGGGCTTTCCGCGCCACCTCAGCCAGCATGTGGGGGGCTTCGTGCTTACCCAGGGCAAGCTCACGCGGCTGGTGCCCGTCGAGCCCGCGAGCATGGAGAACCGCTCCGTCATCCAGTGGGACAAGGACGACCTCGACGACATGGGCCTGCTCAAGGTCGATGTGCTGGCCCTGGGCATGCTCAGTGCACTGCGCCGCTGCCTGCAACTGCGTGCCGTGCTGCGGGGTGAGCGCTGGGGCATCAAGGAGATCCCGCACGAAGACCCCGCCACCTACGACATGATCTGCGCCGCCGACACCGTGGGCGTGTTTCAGATCGAAAGCCGCGCCCAGATGAGCATGCTGCCGCGCCTGCGCCCGCGCGAGTTCTATGACCTGGTGGTGGAGGTTGCCATCGTGCGGCCCGGCCCCATCCAGGGCGGCATGGTGCACCCCTACCTCAAGGCACGCGAGCGCAGGCGGCAGGGTTTGCCGCTGGAGCTGGAAAAACCCGAACTGGAAGAGGCCCTGAAACGCACGCTGGGCGTACCCATCTTCCAGGAGCAGGTGATGAAGATCGCCATGATCGCCGCCGGGTTCACGCCTGGCATGGCCGACGACCTGCGCCGGTCCATGGCCGCCTGGAAGCGCAAGGGCGGGGTGCACCGGTTCGAAGAACCCCTCAAGCAAGGCATGCAGGCCAACGGCTACCCGGCCGAATTTGCCGACCGCATCTTCCAGCAGATGCTGGGCTTTGGCGAATACGGCTTTCCGGAAAGCCACGCCCACAGCTTTGCCCTGCTGGCCTACGCCAGCAGCTGGCTCAAGTGCCACGAGCCCGCGTGTTTTCTGGCCGCGCTGCTCAACTCGCTGCCCATGGGCTTCTACACAGCCTCTCAACTGGTGCAGGACGCGCGCCGCCACGGCGTGCGCGTGCTGCCCATCGACGTGACCCGCAGCCACCACGACTGCACGCTGGAAGGCCCCGCCGAACACCTGCTGCCTGCCAAGGGCCTGCCCCGGCCACAGCAGCCGCAGCCTGCGGTGCGCCTGGGCCTGTGCCTGGTCGGCAGCCTGGGCAAGAGTGCGGCAGACCGCCTGGTGCTGGCCCGCGCCACATCACCCTTCAGCACCACCGAAGACCTGGCCCTGCGTGCCCAACTGAACCAGCAGGACGTGCAGGCCCTGGCCGCCGCCGACGCCCTGGCCAGCCTCTCAGGCCACCGGCGCCAGCAAATGTGGGACGCAGCCGCCCAGCACAGCGCCCCGGCCTTGCTGCGCGACGTGCCCGTGCTCGAAGCCCCGCTGGCGCTACCCGTCGCCCCCGAAGGCGAAGAAATCCTGTTCGACTACGCCGCCACCGGCCTCACCCTGCGCCGCCACCCCCTGGCCCTGCTGCGCCCCCGCCTGGCCCGCTGGCGCCTGCAGACCGCGCTGCAGCTGGTGGCCACCCCCCACGGCCGCCAGGTGCGCGCCTGCGGCATCGTCACCGTGCGCCAGCGCCCCGGCACCGCCAAGGGCACGATGTTCGTCACCCTCGAAGACGAAACCGGCCCCGTCAACGTCATCGTCTGGCCCGCCATGGTGGACCGCTGGCGCAACGCCCTGCTCAGATCCCAGCTGCTGGCCGTGGAAGGCCTGTGGCAGTGCAGCGTGCCCGAGGGCAGCAGCGCGCATTCCACCCCTTCAGGCCAGGCTCCCGCCGTAGTGCGCCACCTGGTCGCCCAGCGCTTCAAGGACCTGACCCCGCTGCTGGGCCGCATGGCCCAGGCGCTGCAGGGCAGCCGGGATTTTCATTGAGCCAGCGGGGTGAGAACGGCGCACCACGGTTGGCAGAGACAGGTGCGTGACAGGAAAAGAAAACCGGGGAGCTGATGCTGGCGGCACTCAGTGACGCACATTGTTGCAATCACCCGAAATCGCTCGCACTACGATGGGGCACAAACAATCAACACCGGGCCAACACGAGCAAGAACGGGCCCCTAGCAGTGGAATGGCCCCAGGCCGCAACATCGTGAGCGACCGCACCAAAGTCATTCAGCCCCCTGAGCGCAGCGCAATCCAGCGCATTCCCGTCAAAGATAGCGACCATGTGGAAGTGGGCCAGCCCTTGGCAGCGCTGGACCCCACCACCGCCCAGGCCGATAAGGTCAGCTTGGTGGAGACCCGCAAGGCCGCCCAGGCTGAATGCCTGCGCGCGCAGATACTGCAGAAAATGCTATCAAAAAGAGAGCTATCAATGCATACCCATCAGGCGGTAGACGCCAAAAAAACCATCAATCAGGCGCTTCACCAGGACGCCCCCACCCACTGGACCCCCGCCGACAAGGCCGACACCAGGCCCAACTGGCCAGAGGGCTGGAAGTGAGATTTTGAGGGAAAGGTAAATTTTATGTCGATCGGTATAAATATGTCTTTGAGAGGCTTGAGATCAATCCGCCTGTTTTTATGTATTACTTCGATTGTTCTGATTTCTCTCGGGTGCAAAAATTCCGATGGCATGCACGAAGACACGAAGGCTGTGGATAAGAAAGCCTTCTTTTTAAATGATCGACTTGAGGTGGTGGTTGCATCGTTTGCTGTGAGTAATAAGGATGATATAGATCAGATGTTGCTGGGGGATATATCTGCTCCCGGGTTTTATGGGAATAACTCTTTACACGGTCTAACTTTTATTGCTCCAGGACGAGAGGTTGATCCAAAAAGGGATTACAAAAATGGAGTAATTGATGGAAAGCTGGATGTGGATATCGTACGAGTTTTGTACATAAAACCGTGGAATTCAGTGGAGCATCAACGAGCCACTGATGCAGGAAAAAATGCCAAAATTCAATGGGAAAATTTAAAATATTGGAATGATTCATTAAAAGAGAAAAATGCAGAGACTATTTATGGCATGGAATGTCTTCGTGATTCGAAGAAAGTGCGAGGATGGCGGAGGATAGATTGTCTTGCACAAAGAAATTCTAATGAATGGATGCTGATTCGTGCTAGTGAAATTTACGAGGGAGGAGCTCCAAATCCAATAATGCATGCTCAATATTATTCTGAGGCGTACGGAGGGGTTGAGATGTCATGGATATCATCTTCTTGGAATTTGCATCAATGGAAGAGCATTGATCAGAAGCTATGGATGCTTATCGATCAATCAAATAAAATTAAGTGAATAAAAATTTATTATGGCTGCAATTAATCAATTAACTCCAGAGCAACTCGCCGCGATTCAGGGGTTTTACGGCGCTCAAGACTACCCGGAGATGAAACATGTCTCAGGAGCAGGTCTTGTCTTTTGCCGTCACCGCAGTTTCAGAATCCCTCAGTTTGATTGAAAAGACCTCCACCGCCCGCCCAGCAAGCACTAGCCGCTATAAATTTAATACTGCCTGTTGCATCGGGCACAGGCACCAGCGGGTGCGGAGGCGGATACCGTCTTGAAATTCAAGTCGTGCTATCGGCGTGTGCGCATCGAACGTTCCGCCCGAGCGCAGCACGCTGTAGGTCGGCATCGCCAGCTTGTGCACGCTCGCGCGCCATACTGCCGTGGGCGCCAAGTCCGCTTTTCGCCGCCTTTTACCGAACGCTTTGACCACTTTGTTGTGCCGCAAAGCCACCAGTGCTTGCACGTACAACGTCGTCCGCATCTGTGCAGGGCCCGCACAGCTGAGCATTGAGTGCCCCGGTACCGAACTACCCGACTCCTGGGGGCACCCTAAAATCCCCGCGCCATGCACAACCCCCACCATCCCCACGTCCTGCCCGTGCGCGACGGCGTCAGCCCCAGCTGCGTGGTGTTGCCCACACACGGGCAGGGCAGCATGCTGGACTTTCTGGCCCAGCGGCTGCCGGTGGTGGCCCGCGATGAATGGCGCCAGCGCATGCTGGCGGGCGATGTGGTGGACGAGCGGGGCCAGCCGGTGGTGCCCGAGCGGCCGTTTGAGGGCGGGCTGCGTTTGTACTACTACCGCAGCCTGCCTGCCGAGCCCGTGTTGCCTTTCAACGAGGTGGTGCTGTACCAGGACAAGCACCTGGTGGTGGCCGACAAGCCGCACTTCATGCCGGTGACGCCCTCGGGCCGGTATCTGCATAACACGCTGCTGGTGCGGCTCAAGCGCCAGCTGGGCCTGCCCGAGCTGTCGCCGCTGCACCGCATTGACCGCGATACGGCCGGGCTGGTGATGTTGTCGGTGCAGCAGTGCACGCGCGGTGCCTACCAGGCCTTGTTCCGCGACCGGCAGATCACCAAGCACTACGACGCGATCGCGCCCTGGCGTGCGGATATGGCCTTTCCTCGCGAGCATGTCAGCCGCCTGGAGGAAAGCCCGCAGTTCTTTCGCATGCAGGAGGTGCCCGGCGAGCCCAACAGCCACACCCACATGCAGGTGCTGGAGGTGGCGGGCGGCTGGGCGCGCTACCGTTTGTCGCCCATCACCGGCAAGCGGCACCAGCTGCGTGTGCACATGGCGGCCCTGGGGCTGCCGCTGCGCAATGACCCGTTCTACCCGGTCGTCAACGACCCGCCCGAGGGCGATTACTCGAAACCCCTGCAGCTGCTGGCGAAGTCGCTGGCGTTTGTGGACCCGGTCACGGGGGCGCAGCGGGTGTTTGAGAGCCGGCAGTCGCTCAACCTGCCCATGGGCGGGTAGGGGATCGCTTCACGCTCGATGAGGCGGTGGGGCGCAGCCGCGCCTGCAGGTCCTTGCTGCTCAATGCAAGGGTTTTCCCTCGGTTTGGGTGGGCCATTGGTGGCTGCACTGTTTGGCGTTCGTCCGCAGATCGGGTACTTTGTCTGTCGTATATGCACGCCTTTGCATAAATTACAGAAAAGCACCAGATGATTTCGTCAAACACCCGCCATTCCGTGGCATTCAAACTGTCGGCAACCGCCTTGTTCAGCCTGCTGGTGGTCCTGCTGGCCACCATGGGCATCGTCAGCGGCCTGCTCTGGAACGACTTTGGCCGCCTCTCGCGGGACGATGCCACGCAGTACGCGGCCCAGGTGCGCACGCTGGTGCAGACCTTTGACGAAACCGCGCAAGAGCAGGCCAAGCGAGACTTTTCCCTGTTCAAGGCGAATTTCCCCGGCCAGTTCTCTGTGGCCGAGGCGCCGGGGGCCGACGGCAAACCCGAGGCTGTGCTGTCGTTCCAGGGGGCGGCCGTCAATGGCGATTTTGAAGTGGTGGACCGCTTTTCCAAGGACAGCATGGGCGCGGTGGCGACCATTTTTGCGCGCACGGGGGAGGACTTCATCCGCGTGACCACATCGCTCAAGAAGCAGGATGGTGAGCGCGCCTACAAGACCCTGCTGGACCGCAAGCACCCGGCCTATGCCCTGATGAACGAAGGCAAGACCTACATCGGCCGCGCCAGCCTGTTTGGCCGCGAGTACATGACGGTGTACGAGCCCATTCGCGAGGGCAACCGCACCATCGGCATTCTGTTCATCGGCTCCGACATGGGGGCCATCCTGGGCAAGCTTGATACGGTGATGGCGGGGCAGAAGCTGTTTGCCACCGGGGCTGTCTATGCGGTCAACCTCTCGGCGGGCCCTGCACGGGGCAACATTTTTGGCCTGCCGGGTGCAGGCAAGTCCCTCAAGGTGGACGAAAAGGACGAGCAGGCCAAGGCCTGGATGGCGGCGCTGGCGGCGGTGGGGCAGGCGGGGGATCTGGAGTCGGATTGGTCCCCACGCCGCAGCAGCGAAGGTGACCGCGCCACGCGCTACCTGGCGGTGGAGCATTACAAGCCCTGGAATTGGGCCATCGTGGCCGAGGCGCCCCTGACCGAAATGATGGACGAGGCCCGCAACGTCCTGACCTGGCTGTGGCTGGGGGTGGTGGTGGCCCTGGCCCTGCTGACGGTGGTGCTGGTGATGGCCACCCGCCGCCTGGTGGGCGCGCCCGTGCAGCAGTTGAGCACCGCGCTGGCCTATCTGGCGCAGGGCGATCTTACGCATGCGGTGTCGGTGCGGTCCCGCGATGAAATCGGCACGCTGGCCCAGGCGATGGAGGGCTTCCGCGCCCGCCTGGTGGAAAGCCTGGGCACCGTGCGCACCAGTGCCGACAGCGTCTCGGCCGCCAGCACGGAAATAGCCCAGGGCAACCAGGACCTCTCGAGCCGCACCGAGAGCCAGGCGAGCGCGCTGGAGCAGACGGCCGCAAGCATGGAACAGCTGGGCGCCACCATCCGCCACAACGCCGAGAGCGCCAGCCAGGCCAATCAGCTCGCCGTGGGCGCCAGCCGCGTGGCGCAGCAGGGTGGGGAAGTGGTGTCCAAGGTGGTCAGCACCATGCAGGACATCAACAGCAGCAGCCAGAAGATCGCCGACATCATCGGCGTGATCGACGGCATTGCGTTCCAGACCAACATCCTCGCGCTGAACGCTGCCGTGGAGGCCGCCCGTGCGGGCGAACAAGGCCGTGGTTTTGCGGTGGTGGCGGCAGAAGTGCGCAACCTGGCCCAGCGCACCGCCGCCGAGGCCAAGGCCATCAAGGAGCTGATTGGTGCGAGCAGCGCGATGGTGCAGCAGGGCTCGGTGCTGGCCGACCAGGCAGGCACCACCATGCAGGAGGTGGTCAGCTCGATCCAGCGCGTGGCCGACATGGTTTCTGAAATCAGCGCCGCAAGCAACGAACAGACCGCAGGCGTGGGCCAGGTCGGCGAGGCCGTCACACAGCTGGATCAGACCACGCAGCAGAACGCCGCACTGGTGGAAGAAATGGCCGCCGCCGCCAGCAGCCTGCGCACGCAGGCGCAGCAGATGGTGGAGGCGATTGCGCGGTTCAACCTGGGCGGCGGCGAGGGGCGGCACTGACCCCTGCGGCGGCTATGGGATCGTTGTCACCGGCTCCGGTATTGAGCGTCTGTTGTTCTCACTCACGCACCGGATGGGAAACCGATCACCGAAATGGAATGGGTTTGGCGGGCGTCGGCGCCGCTTGTGGCAGCCGTGAGTTGAAAAAGCTGGCCAATCCCCGTTGCACGTCGGGGTGCAGGCGCCACGCTGTCCAGCCAAGCCCCAGGCTTCGCAGGTACACGGTGACGTAGGCTTCTTCCAAGGGGTATTCGATGGCGAGCGTGGGGTTGTCTTGCCGCATCACCGGCACCCCGTCGCCGTTGCTGTCTTTGGGGGCTGTTGTGACTTCGGGCGTCATCTGCGAGCGCAACGTGGCCAGTTCTCGGATCAGATTTTCGATCTCGGGTGCCGTCAGGGTCTTGTTGATTGCCAGGGTGGCCTGTGTGCGGTCGTCGCTCAGTTGCATGGAGCTTTTCCTTCTTTCGCTGGGAGTGATGAACCCTTTATTGTGCTGCTTTCGGCAGGGCGTTTGCCGGCGGTGCCAAAACTCCCCAGCAGAACCATTGCCTGGGGGCAGTCGGGAAGCGCGTTGGCGTGGCTACAATAGCGCCACGTTGAAACCCTGAAATGGCGAACGCCATGGAGCGGTTTCAATCGCCAGACTGAAATCTCGTTGTCCATCAACGGGTTACACAAGGCGGGTGTAGTTCAATGGTAGAACGGCAGCTTCCCAAGCTTCATACGAGGGTTCGATTCCCTTCACCCGCTCCAGCTTGTTGGCTGAGCTAAATCCCCCTCCGCTTCCACTGTCAGCACTGCGTGTACCGCGCAGATTGCCCGCTCTCGCTTGGCGCATTCCTGCAAGCGCCCGTTCCGCATATTCATAGTCGTTTTGCTTGCTTGGGCCGGGGCCCGGTCTCTTCTAAATTCTGTGCATCGGGTGCCGCAAGCCCCGGCATTTCAGCAACACGGAAAGGAAGACGATGCTCAGCGCACCACAAACAACCACTTTTGCGCGCACCGTGCGCACATGGCTCCGTGCCTCGGCGTTGGGCGGTGCCATGCTGGTCGGCAGCGCGGTCTGGGCCGCCACCCCCATCCCCGCAGGCCCCCTGGTCACCACCGAATGGCTGGCGCAGAACCTGGACAACCAGCAGGTGCGCATCGTCGAGGTGAGCGTGAACCCGGGCCTGTACGAGCGGGGCCATGTGCCTGGCGCCGTCAACTTCTCGTGGCACCAGGATCTGAACGACCGGGTGCGGCGCGACATCGTGGGCAAGGAGGCGTTTGAGGCGCTGTTGTCCAAGGCAGGCGTATCGCAAGACACCACGGTGGTGCTTTACGGAGACACCAACAACTGGTTTGCCGCCTGGGGCGCGTGGGTGTTTGACATCTATGGCGTCAAGAACGTGAAGCTGCTCGACGGCGGCCGCAAGAAGTGGGAGGCCGAAAACCAGCCGCTGAACAACCGCGTGCCCGAGTTTGCCGCCACCAGCTACAAGGTGACCAAGGTGAACACCGACCTGCGTGCCCGCCTGTCCGACGCCCTGGCGGCGGCCGAGGGCAAGAGCAACGCGAAGCTGGTGGACATCCGCTCGGCCGACGAATACACGGGCAAGATTTTTGCCCCGGCGGGTGTGCCCGAGCTGAGTATCCGCGCCGGTCACATCCCCGGTGCGGCCAATGTGCCCTGGGGCCAGGCGGTGAAGGAGGACGGCACCTTCAAGTCGGCCGAAGACCTGAAGAAGCTCTATGCCAGCGCGGGCGTGGACGGCAGCAAGCCCATCATCACGTACTGCCGCATCGGCGAGCGCTCCAGCCACACCTGGTTTGCGCTGTCCAAGATCCTGGGCTACAGCGTGAAGAACTACGACGGCTCGTGGACGGAATATGGCAACGCGGTGGGCGTGCCCATCACCAACCCGGCGGGCACCATCTGGGCCGCTAAGTGATGGGGTTTGCCGACAGAACCTTTTGGGAAGAAGGTGCAATGCAAAACAAAGAGCAGAGTTTCTGATTTTTGGTAGGGGGTGACCCGTCCTGAATAGCGTTGACACCCAGAACGGTTAAAAACTCTAGCCGGACTGTCCGGCCAATGACGCCCGATGCACCGCATCGGGCGTTTGCATTTTCAGCGACAGGTGTGGCCGCTC
>Ga0187845_1000250_pt1 | contig 30893 bp, 28 predicted proteins | sample SpaLakP09_SKY_68_FD_134515 | JGI IMG/M metagenome (GOLD analysis project Ga0187845, IMG submission 134515) | Oligotrophic lake water microbial communities from Sparkling Lake, Wisconsin, USA - SP09_SKY_68 | ecosystem: Environmental > Aquatic > Freshwater > Lake | place: USA: Sparkling Lake... | reverse complement strand
GGTACTGCGCCAGGTGGGCCAGCGCGGCGGCCTCGCTGCCATCGCATGCAGGGGTGCTGTAGGGGAAGGACGAGCGGGCATCGCTGCCTTGGGGCGGTGCGGGTGGCTGGATGCTGGCAGCACCCGCTCGGCTGCTGCCGCCACCCCAAGTGCCTGCGCCCGTGTTGCAGGCCGTGGGGGCAGAGCAGGGCGCTGCCAGCATCCAGCCACCCGCACCGCCCCAAGGCAGCGATGCCCGCTCGTCCTTCCCCTACAGCACCCCTGCATGCGATGGCAGCGAGGCCGCCGCGCTGGCCCACCTGGCGCAGTACCTGGCCCGCAAGCTGCCGCACAGCTACAAGGCCACGCGCAACGGGCTCACCGGGCTGGACTACTCCAGCAAGTTCTCGCCCTGGCTGGCCACGGGTGCGCTGTCTCCGCGCCAAATTTATGCCGACTTGAAAACCTTTGAGCGCGACCACGGCGCCAACGATGGCAGCTACTGGCTGTGGTTTGAACTGCTGTGGCGCGACTACTTTCGGCTTCTGCACCTGCAATACGGCGCAGCGTTGTACCGTGCACGGGGGCTGTCAGAACTGCCGCCCGCCCCACACAACCCGCGCGGCTTTGAGCGCTGGTGCCAGGGGGCGACAGGCGAGCCGCTGGTCGATGCCGCCATGCGCGAGCTGGCAGCCACCGGCTATCTCAGCAACCGCCTGCGCCAGGTGGCGGCCAGCTACCTCATCTACGACCTGCACAGCGACTGGCGCGCTGGCGCCGCGTGGTTTGAATCGCAACTGGTGGACTACGACGTGTACAGCAACCAGGCCAACTGGCTCTACATCGCCGGGCGCGGCACCGACCCGCGCGGGGGGCGGCGCTTCAACCCCATCAAACAGGCGCAAGACCACGATGCCGACGGCAGCTACCGCCGTATGTGGGACACGGCATGAACATGCCACAACCCTCCACCCCACAGCGTGCCCACACCCTGCGCCTGCTGCTGGGCGACCAGCTCAACCCCGAGCATTCATGGTTCGCCACGCGGGACGAAGGCGTGGTCTACGTTCTGATGGAAGTGCGGCAAGAGACTGACTACGTGCTGCACCATGCACAAAAAATCCTCGCCATCTTTGCCGCCATGCGCGACCTGGCGCGCCACCTGCGCGAGGCCGGGCACCGCGTGCGCTACGTGGCGATTGACGACGCGAGCAACCGCCAGTCGATGCCTGACAACCTGGCCGCCCTCATGGCCCACTATGGCGCGCACACGCTGCAATACCAGCACCCCGACGAATGGCGGCTGGACGAGCAACTGCGCACCTGGGGCGCGAAGCAAACCTTCACGGTGCAGGCTGTGAGCAGCGAGCACTTCTACACCACCCGCACCGAAATGGCCGAGGTGTTCCAAGGCCGCAAGCAGTGGCTCATGGAGCACTTCTACCGCCGCATGCGCCAGCGCCACAGCGTGCTGATCGACGAGGTTGGCGAGCCCGAAGGCGGCCAGTGGAACTACGACCACGACAACCGCAAGCCCTGGCCCGGCACACCCGCACTGCCGCCCGACGCCCGCCCCACGCACGACCACAGCGCCTTGTGGGCCACCCTCCAGGCCGCAGGCGTGCAAAGCTTTGGCAACCCGCAGGCCCATGCGCTGCGCTGGCCGCTGAACCGGGCCGAGGCGCTGGCCTGGCTCGACCACTTCATCGCCACCACGCTGCCCGACTTTGGCGCTTATGAAGACGCCATGAGCACCAAGAGCGCGCGGCTCTTCCACTCCCTGCTGTCCTTCGCGCTCAACACCAAAATGTTGCGCCCGCACGAGGTGGTGCAACGCGCCGCGGCTGCGTACCACGCAGGCACCGCGCCCTTGCCTGCGGTGGAGGGCTTCATCCGACAGATCCTCGGCTGGCGCGAATACGTGCGCGGCATCTACTGGGCCCACATGCCTGGTTACGTTGAGCGCAACGCTTTGGGCCACCACACACCGCTGCCCGAGTGGTTCTGGACGGGAAAGACCCGCATGCGCTGCATGCAGCACGCCGTGGGCCAGTCGCTGGAGCATGCGTATGCCCACCACATTCAGCGCCTCATGGTCATCGGCAACTTTGTGTTGCTGGCGGGGCTCAGCCCTGCTGCCGTGCACCGCTGGTACCTGGGCGTATACATCGACGCCTTTGAATGGGTGGAGGTGCCCAACACCGTGGGCATGAGCCAGTTTGCCGACGGCGGCCTGCTGGCCACCAAACCCTATGTGAGCAGCGCCGCCTACATCGACCGAATGAGCGACTACTGCGGCGGCTGCCAATACGACAAAAAGCAAAAAGTGGGGGAGCGGGCCTGCCCGTACAACGCGCTGTACTGGGACTTCTTTGCGCGCAATGAGGGTACGCTGGGCAACAACTTCCGCCTTGGCATGGTGTACCGCCAGTTGCAAAAAATGCAGGGCCCGCAGCTTGATGCGTTGCGTGAGCATGCGGCCACCTTGCGCACGCGGCTGGATGCGCTGTAGCCACTGCCCACCCATGCGCCCAGCCTCCGTTCGCCCTGAGCCCGTCGATGGGCCACACCGCCACCCCCAAACCGTTCAGCCTGAGCCAGCCGAAGGGCCGCACCGTCACCCCCCACCCGTTCAGCCTGAGCCTGTCGAAGGCCACCCCCGCGCCCCGGCTTCGACCAGCTCAGCCCGAACGGTGGCGGTTTGCAGATCAACGCCGACCCAGAGGTTTCGACCATGTCCACCCCATCCCTGCAATCCCTGCAATCGCTGCCTGATGGCTACCGCGCCCTCGTCATCGGCTCCACCGGCGCCATCGGCAGCGCCTTCCTTGCCCACCTGCAGGCCGATCCGCGTTGCGCCCTGGCCGTGGGCCTGGGCCGCCACACTCTCCCGGCGGTCGATCTGGACGACGAACCCACCATTGCCGCAGCCGCCCAGCAGCTCAAGGCCCAGGGCCCGTGGCACTGCATCATCCACGCTGCAGGCATGCTGCACGGCCCAAACGGCCTGCCCGAAAAGCGCCTGGTCCAGTTGAACTACGCGCAGATGGAAGCCACCTTCCGCACCAATACCTTCGGCCCCGCTCTCGTGCTGGCGCACTTTGCACCGCTGCTGCCCAAGCAGGGGCGCGGCCTGCTGGCCGTGCTCTCGGCCAAGGTGGGCAGCATTGGCGACAACCGCCTGGGCGGCTGGTACAGCTACCGCGCCAGCAAGGCCGCGCTCAACATGCTGGTCAAAACCGCATCCATCGAAGTGGCCCGCACCCACCCCCAGGCCGTGCTGGTGGCGCTGCACCCAGGCACCGTAAATTCAGCCTTGTCAGCCCCGTTCAACGGCGCAGAAATTGGCCGCCCGGCTGCTGATGCGGCGGGGGACATGTTGCGGGTGCTGGATGGGTTGCCGGTGGAAGAAACGGGCGGGTTTTATGCGTACAGCGGGGACAAGCTGCCTTGGTAGCTGCACCGTTGCATGAAAGGCGTTTTGCTATGGTTTTGATACTGCATGCGCCCGTCTATTAAGCGCTAGCGGCCGATTTGGTCTCAGGTGTTTTTGACGCTAGTGGGTGCGGCGGGCAAAACGCAAGATCTGACCCCAGCGCTTGACCAAGACCGCTGTGCACCCACCCGCAGGCCGTGCAGGACTCCGCCAACTCGGCGTTGTCGCCACCGTTTAACTGTGCGGAAATTGGCCGCCCGGCGGCGGATGCCGCATGAAATATGTTGCGGGTGCTGGTTGGGCTGCCGGTGCGTAGGACTGTTTGCTATCGTTTTGATATTGCTTGTGCATGCCCACAAGGCGCTAGCGGGTAAGGGCAGTCTTTTGCAGCCCCCCCGCGGTAGCACGCCTTCAAGCTAAAAAATTGAATGAGAAGTTCTTGGCGAAAATTCAATATTCAATTTTTCTTTCAGATATTTTTTTAAACAAAAAACTTCTATTTTATGAGCCTTTTTGGGATTGTCGAGAAAATGTCTTGTGTAATCTCCATTGTCGGGTTGGATTATTTGCATTTTTCGCTCTTCGCTATTAATATCTTTCACATAATCATCATGCTTTATGTCTGTGTCCCAACATACGACGCTGTGCAAATTTTCAAAAGAGTGGTTGAAATTCCCTGTTAATGTTTGTTTAAATTCGACGTAAAACAATTTTGCGCTAGTGATTGGAGTTGATTTGTTGCCTTTTGCAATTACGTCAATTCCTTCGTGGGTGTCGTAGTCGAGAATTTGAAATGGGAATAAGTCCGGAATTTGAGTTGAAAGCAAAAGTGCGATCGAAAACACTCCGCTTTCACGCTCTGGCTCTACAAGAGTTAGGCCGTTGAATGTGCAGACATTTGAGCGATTTACTTTTTTTATACGCCACTCGAAGTTTTTCTTTTCCTTTTCCGTGGTTTGATAAGCCTGAGCCTCATCTTCGAGCCATTCCATTGAGGTCCACTCATCACTTTTGATGATCTCGTCATAGATCCTCAAAGTTTCTTGTTGTAAATCTTGGAGTATCTCAGAAGGGGTGTTATCTATAGATCCGCGATTTGCTGTAAGTCGCAAGTCTTGACAGTTTATAAATGCATGAAATTTTGTGTACTCTGATCCCTTAAATGTAATCCATTCATTCTTGCGTTGAATGGGTATGTAATCTTTGCAAATCCATAATCCGTATCGCTCTTGTATGGTGTAAGCCCCCTCTGGTGGTGAGTATCCAGGCCTCCTGAGCATTTCATTGTATGAGTATTTTGCATACTTGCCTTCTATGCAGAATATTGCTTCAAATTTTATCTCTGGCCGATTTTTTAAGGACCCTGTTCTCAAGATTTTTTTAACGTAGTAGTCCGGGGCTTTAACTAGATGTTGTTCGAAGAGCTTGTTGATGTGAGGACTGTCGTTTGGGAATGTGTGACCTTGCGTTAAATTCTCAAGAAAATCTTGACCCAATCCTTTGAGTCGAAGCTCTACGGGTGTGTCATTTTGTCTGAATTGATTTTCGATTGCCCCATGTTTTGTAAACCAAAGAATATAGTCTTTGAGAATTTTGTGGGTGAATCTATCTCTTCGGTTGTTGTTGTAGCCAAGAATTGTTATTTTGGTTCCGTCTGGAATGTCGTTTCGAGGGATTACGTCGGCAATCGGTATTTGCCGATTATGTAGTTTTTTGAAGGGCTCATCCATAATTGCATGGAATCCCTGCGCATTTGAGGAGGTTTCTACTTCTATTTTCGCACTATTGAAGTAGACTTTGGTGCCGTGGCCTTTTTCTCCAATCGTGGTTGAATCGCCCCGGCGCGTGGAGTTTCCGAGGTCGAAGAAATTTTGCAGTTGATGGGAGTTCATTCCTGATCCATTGTCGGATATCGCGATTCTCAATACCGATTCGCCATATTGCTTGATGACATCAAAGGCTATCTGTATCTTGGTTGCGCGGGCGTCGTAGCTGTTACTTATTGCCTCTCGCACTAGATCTAAGGGGTTTGAAAAATCGTTGGCGATTTCAATGAATTCTTGAGTTGCATCGACTGCAGGGGTTATTTGAAATTGATTCACTTGTTGATCCTTGGAATGATATTTCCTGATTTAATTTCCGTTGCGTTGAGAGTGTGGATAATTGTTTGTGTAATTATTTTGTTCTTTACTGTGCTGGATTGAGTTGGTTAGTGGCCAATTTCTCCGGATTGGTATTTTTTGAGCGCGACTCAATGATTGAGGCTGATTTTTAATGCGTTGAAATTTTAATTCCAAACTTCCTCACCCGATAAGCCATCGTAGCCCGGCTAATCCCCAACAACCGCGCCGCCAGCGCCACATTCCCCCCCGCGCTCTGCAATGCCTGCCGCAGCATTTGCTCCTCCGCCTGGTGCAGCGGTGCCACCACCGGCGCAGCGGCAGGCGTTAGCCCCGCACCGCCCCGCGCACTCGCTGCTGCAGCCGCTGGCGGGGTTTGCACCGTAGCCCCCGCACCCGCCACCCCCTGCGCATGCAGCGTGCCTCCACTGTTCCCCTGCAAGTGCAGCGACATCACCCCGCCGCCGCTTTGCTCACCCCCTGCAAACAAATGGTGCGGTTCAATCGGCTCCCCATCCGTCGCCAAGATCACAGCTCGTTCAATCAGGTTCTGCAGCTCGCGGATGTTGCCGGGGAAGGGGTAGTGAAACATCGCCTTCACGGCGGCTTGGCTAAAGCCGGGCACCTGGCGCTGGTGCTTGCGCTGGTAGTGGGCCAGGAAGTGGCTCATCAGCAGGGGGATGTCGTCGCGCCGGTCGCGCAGCGGGGGCAGGTGGATGGGGAAGACGTTGAGGCGGTAGAACAAGTCTTCGCGAAAGGTGCCCTCGCGCACGGCCTGGCGCAGGTCCACGTTGGTGGCGGCCACCAGGCGCACGTCTACGCGCACGGTGCGGGTGCCGCCCACGCGCTCTACCTCGCCTTCTTGCAGGGCGCGCAGCAGCTTGCCCTGGGCTACCAGGCTGAGGGTGCCGATTTCGTCGAGGAAGAGGGTGCCGCCGTGTGCGCGCTCAAACCGGCCGGGGCGCGATGTGCCTGCGCCGGTGTAGGCGCCGCGCTCCACGCCGAAGAGTTCGCTCTCCACCAGCGTCTCGGGGATGGCCGCGCAGTTGATGGCCACAAAGGGCTGGCTGCTGCGCGGGCTGATGCGGTGGAGCATGCTGGCAAACATCTCCTTGCCCACGCCCGATTCGCCGGTGAACAGCACGGTGGCGGCGGTGGGGGCCACGCGCTGCAGCATGTGGCAGGCGGCGTTGAAGGCGGATGAGGCGCCGACCATGGTGGCGTTTGCCGTGGGGTCGGCGGCGGTGCCTGCGTTGCCGGATGCCGCCGCCTTGCCCGGCGGTACGCCCAGGTAGGTGGTGCGGCCCTTGCCCTGCGCCCCGGCTGGCATTGAGGTGGGCAGCGTTGCGGGCGGGGTGCCCACAAAGTCCTGGGCGTTCAGGTAGAACAGGTCTTGCTCGGGGTCGTCCCACAGTTCGGCCGATTTGCCCACCACGCGGCAGTGCGCGGCGCCGGAGGATCGGCACTCCACCTCACGGAAGACGATCATGCGGCCAAACAGGGTGCTGACGTAGCCCGTGGCATAGCCCACCTGCATCCAGCACGCGGGCGATCCGCCCACGCCATAGGCGGCGATGTGCTCGTCGTCTTCGCTGGAGTTGTGCCAGATGAACTCGCCGTCGTACTCGCCCAGCTCGGCGTTGTACCGGGCGTGCACCACTTCCACCTGCACCACGCCCTCCAGCGCGTGCAGGCGCGTGCCGGCCATGGCGGCGGCGGTGGGTTCGGCGTCGGGCCATTGCTGGCGCACCAGGCGGGCGTCGCGCGCGCCGCTCACATAGCCCGCGCGGGTCAGCAGGCCGCGTGCCTTGTCCAGGCCAATGCTGTCGATCAGCTCGCGCCGCAGCGAGCCCAGGGCCTCGGAGTGCAGCAGGATCATGCGCTGGTCTTGCAGCCAGATGCGCCCGTCGCCGGGCGAGAAGAACAGGCATTCGCTGATGTCGGCCACCGTGGGGTGGGTGTGCTGGCTGATGCCATGGGTGTCAAACCCGCCCAGGGCGCGAGGGGCTTCTGCAGGCACGGTGCCCAGCAAGACCTGGCCTTGGCCCACGGCGGTGCGGTGCAGGTCGGCCAGAGAGACGCGGCGCTTCGGCATGGGGTTCTCCGGTTGTGGATCAGAAAGTGATCAAAAAGTGATCATTTGATCAATCTTTGCAGTGCTATTTGTTTATGAATGGTAACTATTTGGTGGCAAAAAGTCGCCCGTGCCAGCCATGTTTTGGCCTAGGGAAAGTCCGTAGCGCTCCCTCTCAAAAAGCCCGTGTTTCATGCGTTTTGGTGCTTGGTGGCAGGCGGGGCTGGTACGCCCGTTGCAATTTCAGACCACGCCGCTGCAGCCATGCGGTGGGTTTTGATTTCAACCAAGGAGCAATGCAATGGGTGTTTCAGAAAAACCAGGCCTGCTGGACAACCGCCTGTGGGCGGGCAAGGCCTTTGATGGTGCATGGGCTACCGCGCTGAGCACGGCGCGTGACGCGGTCGAGCCCGCCACGGGCCAGGTGCTCAGCCGCGTGGGCATTGCCAGTGCGGCCGACATGCAGGCCGCCATTGGCCGGGCGCAGCAAGCGCAGGCTGCGTGGGCTGCCACGGGGCCACGCGAGCGTGCGGCGGTGTTCCACCGCGCAGCCAGCATTTTTGAGCAGCACTTTGACGAGTTGGCCATGACGGTGGCCCGCGAAACCGGCGGCATCGTGCCCAAGGGCCAGCACGAGGTGCGCGAGGCCATCACGCTGTGCCATCTGGCCGCAGCCCTGCCCATGCAGGCGCAGGGCCAGGTGCTGCCCAGCACGCCCGGCCGCCTGTCCATCGCGCGGCGCGTGCCGCACGGCGTGGTGGGCGTGATCTCGCCATTCAACTTCCCGCTTATCCTTGGCTTGCGCTCGGTGGCCCCGGCGCTGGCGCTGGGCAATGCGGTGGTGCTCAAGCCCGACACGCGCACGCCAGTGAGCGGTGGCTTCATCATGGCCCGCGTGTTTGAAGAAGGGGGCCTGCCCAAGGGCCTGCTGCAGGTGGTGCCCGGCGATGCCGAGGCGGGCGAGGCGCTGGTGGTGGACGAGCGCGTGCCCATGATCGCCTTCACCGGCTCGCCCACGGTGGGCCGCCGCATTGGCGCGCTGGCGGGGCAGCACCTGAAGAAGGTGTCGCTGGAGCTGGGCGGGGCCAACAACCTCATCATTCTGGAAGACGCCGACCTGGACGCCGCCGCCAGCGCCGCCGCGTTTGGCGCGTGGTTCCACCAGGGGCAGATCTGCATGGCATCGAACCGCATCCTGGTGCACGAGTCGATTGCTGAAGGCATCCTGCAGCGCATGGTGGGCAAGGCCACCCACCTGCCCGTGGGCGACGGCGCCAGCGGCCAGGTGGCCCTGGGGCCGATGATCGACGCCAAACAGCTGCAACGCTTCGACAAGCTCATCAAAGACAGCGTGGCCCAGGGTGCCAAGCTCGAAGCGGGTGGCACCTACGAAGGCCTTGGCTACAAGCCCACGGTGCTCTCGGGCGTCAAGCCCGGCATCCGTTCGTTTGACGAAGAGCCTTTTGGCCCGGTGGCCAACCTCGTCACCTTCCGCACCGATGACGAGGCCGTGCAACTGGCCAACACCAGCCAGGGCGGCCTGGCTGCCGCCGTCATCAGCCCTAGCGTGGGTCGCGCCATGGCCATCGGCCAGCGCCTACGCGCAGGCATGGTCCACATCAACGACCAGACGGTGAACGACGAGTGCACCAACCCCTTTGGGGGCCCTGGCGTGGGTGGCAACGGGGGCAGCGTGGGCGGGCCTGCCGACATTGATGAATACACGCAGTGGCAGTGGATCACCGTGAAGGACGCGCCACCTGCATTCCCGTTCTGACATCGCAAGCCCTCGGTGCGGTTGGGCCGCTCCGAGGGCTTGTGCCCCCCACAAAAATCAGGAGACAACTTTCATGACCCTTCACAACAAAACCATCGTCGTCACCGGCTGCTGCTCCGGCATCGGCGCAGACTTTGCCAAGCTTGCCCGCCAGCAGGGCGCCCGCGTGATCGGTGTGGACCGCAATGCGCCCACGCTCACGCTCGACGGCTTTGTGCAGGTGGATTTGGGCGACCCGGCCGCCATCAACGATGCCGTGGCGCAACTGCCTGCCAAGGTGGATGCGCTGGCCAACATTGCGGGCGTGCCGGGCACATCGCGCGCCGAGCTGGTCGGCCGCGTCAACTACCTGGGCCTGCGGCACTTCACACACCGCGTGCTGGAGCGCATGGGCGAGGGTGGTTCCATCGTCAACATTGCCTCCATCCTGGGGGCAGAGTGGCCGCAGCGCCTGGAGCTGCACCGCGCACTGGGCGCCACCACCAGCTTTGAAGCAGGCGCCAAGTGGCTGGCCGCGCACCCGGTGCCGCAGGAGACCTGCTACCAGTACTTCAAGGAAGCGCTGATCGTGTGGACGTACACCCAGTCGCAAAAGATCTTCATGGAGCGCGGTGTGCGCATGAACTGCGTGGCCCCCGGCCCGGTGTTCACGCCCATCCTGGGCGACTTTGTGCAGATGCTGGGCCAGGAGCGCGTAGAGAAGGATGCCCACCGCATGAAGCGCCCAGCCTTCAGCGACGAAGTGGCGCCGGTGATCGCCTTCCTGTGCAGCGACGCGGCACGCTGGGTGAGTGGCATCAACTTGCCGGTGGATGGCGGGCTCGCCTCCACCTACCTCTGAGCGAAGGGGCCACACATGTCCGCACAACAGCTTGAGGCTATCTTGCAGATGGCCGCGCAAAACCCACCGCCAGCCCAGCCCACTCCTGCGCAGCTGCGCGCGTGGTTTGACGCCAGCAACTCGCGAATGCCCCTGGCCCAGGGGCTTCCCATCCAGACGCTGCGCATCCCCAACGGGGCGGGCGGCACCATGGCTGCGGAGCTGCTGAGCACGCCGCAAGCGGACCCCCGCAGGCTGGTCATCTACTACCACGCGGGTGGCTTTGTGTTCGGCTCGCTCACATCGCACCGGGCGCTGTGCTCGTACCTCGCGCAGTTCAGCGGCGCACAGGTGCTGAACGTGGACTACCGGCTGGCACCAGAGCACCCGGCCCCCGCCGCGCACGACGATGCGCTGGCGGCCTACCAGTGGGCGCTGGCCAATGGCTATGCCGCTTCGGCCATCGCGCTGATGGGTGACTCGGCGGGCGGTAACCTGGCCTTGTCCACGGCGGTGCGTGCCCGCAACCAGGGCCTGCCCCTGCCTGCGGCCATTGTGGCCTTGTCGCCCGCGCTGGACCTGGCGTCCGAAGGTGCGTCCCACCACACGGTGGACGACCCGTTCATCACGCGCGAGCTCATGGGCTTTTTCAACGCCATGTACGTGCCCGGTGGCGATGTGCGTTCACCCACAGTCACGCCGTTCTACAGCGCCGATCTGCAAGGGTTGCCCCCTGTGCAACTGCAAGTGGGCGGCTGGGAACGCCTGCGCGACGACGCCGTGACCATGGCCGCCCGCTTGAAGGCGGCGGGCGTGCAAGCGGACTGCACCGTGTGGGACGGCATGGTGCATTGCTGGCAGCTGTTTGCGCCCGCGTTGGATGAAGCGCTGGCCTCGCTGGAGCAGGCGGGCCGGTTCATTGCCGCGCACCAGCGCACGGCGGTGGCGGCTGCTGCATAGCGCAGCGGCGTCCTCCAGCCCCAACCACCCCAAGGGCCGACGCATCGGCCGCGCCCCACCGGCACAGGCCGGGGCGCGAGCCTGCGCGCCACCCAGCCATGCCCTGCGCGGAGCCACAGAAAACCGATCGACATAACAACGAGGAGACAAACGACATGAAAACACTGGAGAGACTGAAAGCATCGCCCCCCAAGACAAGCCGCCTCGCCGCGCTGGCCCTGGCCAGCACGCTGGGTGCAGCGGCGTTCGCCACCGAGGGCGGGGGCTCCACCTACCCGCTGGGCACTGAGAACTTCGTGGCAGGCGCTGCGCCGCCGCCCGGGCTGTATGTGCTGGAGTACGTCAACTACTACACCACCAGCCGCGTGAACGATGGCCAGGGAAACGCCGTGCCCATCCCCGGTTTCAAGGTGCGGGCCGCCGCCGCTGCCACGCGCCTGATCTGGATCACGCCCCAGCAGGCGCTGGGTGGCCATGTGGCGGCCCACGCCATCTTCCCGCTGGTGGATCTGTCGGTGCGAGCAGGGGGCGCGAGCGATTCGCGCACCGGACTGGGCGATGTGACGGTGGGGGGCTCGGTGGCCTGGCACCACTCCCCGCAGCTGCACAGCGTGGTGGGGCTCGATGCCGTGCTGCCCACAGGTGCGTATGACCGCACACGCCAGGCCAACATTGGCCGCAACTACCTGTCGCTGCAACCCCTGGGCGTGCTGACCTGGATGGACCCCAGCGGCTTCAACGGCGACGTGAAGGCCACCCTCAACTTCAACCGCACCAACAGCGACACCAACTACCGCTCGGGCCGTGAACTCATCGTGGACTACGCCGCAGGCTGGGGCCTGGGCAATGGCTGGGTAGTGGGTGTGGGCGGCTATGTGTACCGGCAGTGGAGCGACGACAAGGTGGGCGGTGTGGCGCTGGCGGGCTCGCGTGGCCGCAGCCAGTCCATCGGCCCCTCGGTGCGCTACGCCAACGGCAAGGGCTGGCTCATCACCGCCAAGGTCGAGAAGGAGTTTGGCGCACGCAACCGTGCGCAGGGCTCGCAGTTCTGGCTCAAGACCACGATCCCTTTCTGACCCCCGCAACGAATCTCTGGAGACATTTTTCATGACAACCAACAACCCTGAATCCACCGTGGCCGCTGCAGAAGTTGAGCAGGCCGCATCCCCCACCATCTCGCGCCGTGGGCTGATCGCTGCTGCAGGCGCTGGTGGCCTGGCGCTGGGTGCCGGCCCGCTGTGGGCCCAGGCCGCAGGCGCCGCGCCCGTGCTCAAGGTCGGCTTCATCAGCCCCCGCACCGGCCCGCTGGGCGCGCTGGGCGAAACCGACACCTTCATCCTGGCCCAGGTGCGCAAGACGCTGGCTGCAGGCCTGACCATTGGCGGCGTGAAGTACGCGGTGGAGATCCTGGACCGCGACACGCAGTCCGACCCGGCCCGCGCGAGCCAGCTGGCCAAGGCCTTGATCAACAGCGACAAGATCGACCTCATGCTGACCACCACCACGCCCGAAACGGTGAACCCGGTGTCGGATGCGTGTGAGGCGGCGGGCGTGCCCTGCCTGTCCACCGTGATGCCGTGGGAGGCCTGGTACTTTGGCCGGGGCGCCAAGCCCGGCGCGCCATCGCCCTTCAAGTGGACGTACCACTTCTCGTTTGGCGGCGGCAGCTTCACCACGTCGTACACCTCGCAGTTTTCTGCGCTGCCCACCAACAAGAAGATTGGCGTGCTGTACCCCAACGATGCCGACGGCAACGCGATTCGCGCCACGCTGGCGCCTGAGCTGGCCAAGGCGGGCTTCACCGTGGTGGACGCCGGGCCGTATGAGAACGGCACCACCGACTACTCCGCACAGATCGCCAAGTTCAAGGCCGAGCGCTGCGAGATCTTCAACACCTTCCCCATTCCGCCAGACTTCGCCACCTTCTGGCGGCAGGCGGCGCAGCAGGGCTACACGCGCATGGTGAAGATTGCGCAGATCGCGAAGACGGGCCTTGTGCCCTCGCAGGTGGAGGCCCTGGGCCCGCTGGCGCTGAACCTAGGCGCTGGATGCTTCTGGCACAAGAGCTTTCCCTACGCGTCAGCGCTGACCGGCCTGACGGGCGTGCAGCTGGCCGATGCCTACGAGGCCAGCACCGGCAAACAGTGGACGCAGATGCTGGGCTCCACCATGTCGCTGTTCGATGCAGGCACCGAGGCGCTCAAAGCCAGCACCAACCCGCGCGACAAGGCGGCGCTGGCCAAAGCCATCAGCACGCTCAAGGCCACCACCATGCAAGGTCCGGTGGACTTTGCCAAGGGGCCTGTGCCCAACGTGTCGGTGACACCGGTGGTGGGCGCGCAGTGGGTCAAGCCCGCAGCGGGCAGCAAGTTCAAGCTCGACATCCTCATCACCGAGAACGCCACCGACCGCAACATCCCCGTGGCGGCGGCGCTCAAGTCCTACAGCTGATCTCCATGCGACTTCCACAACCCCTTTGGAGCCCGCCAGCGGGCGGGCCACAGCAGCAGCCGTTACTACTGCAGGCGCTGGGCATCGACATGCGATTTGGTGCGCTCAAAGTGCTGGATCAGCTCGATTTTTCAGTGGGCAGTGACGAGGCCGTGGGCATTGTCGGGCCCAATGGTGCGGTCAAGACCACGCTGCTGAACGTGCTGGCCGGGGCCTATGCGCCCAGCCAGGGCGCCGTCTGGTTCCAGGGGGTGGATGTGAGCGGCCAGAGTGCGGCCGACCGCTGCCGCGCAGGTATTGCGCGCACCCACCAGGTGCCCCGGCCGTTTCTGGGCATGACGGTGTTTGAAAACGTGCTCACCGGCGCCACGCACGGCGCAGGCCTGCACGCCCGCGATGCGGGCGACCGCGCCATGGAGTGCCTGCGCCTGTGTGGCATGGAGGCGCTGGCCAACCGCCGTGCAGAGACGCTGGGCCTGCTGGGCCGCAAGCGGCTGGAGCTGGTGCGGGCGCTGGCCACCGGTCCCCAGGTGCTGCTGCTCGACGAGATCGGCGGCGGCCTGACTGATGCCGAGGCCAGCGAGCTGGTGGACCTGGTGCGCACCATCCGCAGCCGGGGCATTGCCATCGTCTGGATCGAGCACCTGGTGCATGTGCTGCTGCAGGTGGCCACGCGCCTGGTTTGCATGGATGGCGGGCGGATCATTGCCAGCGGCGACCCGCAGGCCGTGTTGAACGATGCGACGGTGGTTGAGGCCTATCTGGGCGGGGTTGCGGCATGAGTGTGTTGTTGAGCATTGATGCGCTGAACGCCCACCACGGGCAGTTGCCTGCCGTGCGCAATGTGTCGCTGAGGTGCGCCAGGGCGACATCCTGGCCCTGGTGGGGGCCAACGGTGCGGGCAAGACCACACTGCTGCGCACGCTGGCCGGTGCCCACCGTGCCAGCAGCGGCACGGTGCGGTGGGATGGCGTAGACATTACGCGCATGCCTGCTAACGAGCGTGTGGCCGAGGGCCTGGCCCTGGTGCCTGAGGGGCGGCGCCTGTTTGCGGGCATGACGGTGCGCGAGAACCTGCTGGTGGCGCGCGCGGCCGGGCGGCGCGGGCAGTGGAGCTTTGACACCGTGCTGGACGCCTTCCCGCAGCTGGCCCCCAAGCTCAATGCCAAAGCAGGCGAGCTGTCGGGCGGGCAACAACAGGCCGTGGCCATTGGCCGCGCGCTCATGACCAACCCGCGCGTGCTGTTGCTTGACGAGGTGTCGCTGGGCCTGTCGCCCCTGGCTGTGCAGGGCGTGTACGACGCGCTGCGCGGTGTGATGGGCCAGGGCACCACGCTGGTGCTGGTGGAGCAAGACCTGCAGCGCGTGCAGGCCGTGGCCAGCCGCATCGTGTGCATGCTGGAAGGCAGCGTGGTGGCCGATGCGCCCGCCGACCAGCTCACCCGTGCGCAGATCACCGCGTTTTACTTTGGCGCGCAGCGGCCCGAGGCCGCCGATGACGTCCGCAACGCCCACCATGCCTACAAGGAGGCCGCATGAACCTTCTCAACCAGATCATCCAGGGCGTATTGCTCGGCGGTTACTACGCCTTGCTGGCCTGCGGGCTGTCGTTCATGTTCGGAGTGATGCGCATCATCAACCTGGCCCACGGCAGCCTGACCGTGGTGGCCGCCTACCTGCTGTGGGTGCTGGCCGAGCCGATGGGCTGGCACCCGCTGCTGGCCCTGCTGGCCGTGGTGCCTGCCATGGCGCTGCTGGGCTGGCTGCTGCACACGCTGGTGCTGGAGCGCAGCGCGCGCCTGGGTGCGCTGGTGCCCCTGCTGGCCACGTTTGGCCTGGCCAGCGTGATCGACAACGTGCTGTTCCAGCACTTTGGTGCCGACACGCGGTCGCTGGCCACCTCCATCGGCACGCTGGCGTATGACAGCTGGGAGCTGCCCGGCGGCCTGTACGTGGGGCAACTGCCCACGCTGGTGCTGGTGCTGGCGGTGCTGCTGCTGGGCGGGCTGCACGCCTTGCTGGCGCACACCGCGCTCGGGCGGCAGATCCGCGCAGCGTCGGAAGACGCCGACACCGCGCGGCTGGTGGGCGTGCGCACCGGCACGGTGTTTGCGGCGGCCTCGGCGATCACCATGGTCACTGTGACGCTGGCCGGGGCGTCGCTGGCGCTGCGCGCCACGTTCGATCCGTTCTCGGGCCCGCAGCAGCTGATCTTTGCGTTCGAGGCCGTGATCATCGGCGGCGCAGGATCGCTGTGGGGCACCTTGCTGGGCGGCGTGGTGCTGGGCGTGGCGCAGAACCTGGGGGCGCAGGTGCATCCCCAGGGCTTTCTGATCGCCGGGCACGCCACCTTTCTGGTCATCCTGCTGGCACGGCTCTATGCGAGCGGTGCGCTGCGCAGGTTCTTCTCCACCCACCGCAGGGCTGCGCCATGACTGCTCCCATCACCTCTGTACCTCTCGCCCCCACGGCTGCATCCCCCTGGGTCATCGAACGCTGGACGCGCGCGTCCATCACATTCGCCAGCGCCACCGTGCTGCTGCTCGCCGTGCTTTGCCAGGGGCCGTTGTGGCTGCAGGCGGGCGCCGTGGACCGGCTCACCACGCTGTTCATCTACGTGATCCTGGCCGTGATGTGGAACGCGCTGGCGGGCTATGCCGGGCTGGTGTCCATCGGCCACCAGGCGTTCTTTGGCCTCGGCGCCTACGCCATGGTGCGGCTGGCCGATGCGGGCCTGGGGCCGTACCCAGCGCTGCTGGTGGGGGCCGTGCTGGTGGCTGCAGTGGCAGTGCCGCTGGCGGTGTTCATGCTGCGGCTGCAGGGCGGCGAATTCGCGATCGGCATGTGGGTGGTGGCCGCGCTGGCCCACCTGTGCGTGAACCTGGACAGCCTGGTGCAGGGCGAGACCGGCACCTCGATGATTGCGCTGCAGCAGTACGCGGCCGACGACCGGCGCGCCTATACCTATTGGGCCGCGCTGGCTGCCATGGCGGGGCTGTGCTGGGTGGTCTTCCTGCTTCTTCGCAGCAAGGTGGGCACGGCCGCGCAGGCCATCCGCGACAACGAGACCGCCGCCATCTCCCTGGGGGTGCGCGTGGTCGCCATCAAGCGGCTGGTGTTTGTGCTGTCCGCGTTCGGCTGCGCCCTGGCCGGGGGTCTGTGGCTGGCCACGTCCATCAGCTTTCAGCCCAAGACCTATTTCAGCGTGCAGTGGACGGCCTACATGATCTTCATGGTGTTGGTGGGGGGGATAGGCACCATGGAAGGCCCCATCCTCGGCGCGCTGCTTTTCTTTGCGGTGGAGACCGTGTGGGGCGGGCAGGGCGTGCTGTACCTCATCGGCCTGGGCGCCATTGCCATGCTGTTCGCGCTGTTCCTGCCCAAGGGCATCTGGGGCGCGGTGCAGCAGCGCTGGGATGTGCATCTGCTGTCGGCGGGGTATCAGGTGCGCTCACGGGCGCCGCACCAGGTGGATGCGGGTCGGGCCGCCGCAGGAGCGGTTGCGAGTGAGGGGCACACATAGCCACCGACCGCTGAGCCTTGGCCCGTGCCGCGCTCAGCGTTTGTCCAACGACGCACCGTTGGACAAGCCTTCCGCCAGCGCCTCAAACACCACCCGTATCCGCCGTGAGGTGCGCAGCTCGCGGTGCGACACCAGCCAGATCGGAAAATGCACCGGCGGCAAATCATCCAGCACGCGGACGACGCCCGGGGTGTGGCGTGCGATGTTGTCCATCATGGCCCCGATGCCCATGCCTTGGCACACCAGCGCCCAGTGGGCCACGGTGTGGTCGCTGTAGCAGCTGAAGTTGTCTTCGCTCAGGTGCAGGCCGTGCTGGCGCAGGTACTCCAGATACCGGCCCGCGCGGTCCGAGCCCACAAACGGCACTTGGGCCGCGTCCTGCGCGGTGCGCGGGTGGCCGTGGGTCTTTACCCAGCCTTCGGATGCATAGAAGTGGGCGGTGGCCTCGCGCACCAGGCGGGCGATCAGGTCAGGCTGCTCGGGCTTCACATGGCGGATGGCAATGTCGGCCTCGCGGCGCCGCAGGTCGCTCAGCGCGTTGGACGAGATCACTTCGACGGCAATGCCCGGCTCCTGGGCGCGCAGCCGCTGCACGATGGGCGGCAGCAGGTAGGCCGCCACGGCGTCGCTGGCCGACACCGACACCACACCGCCCACCGCCTCAGACCGGCCCGTGGCCGCCAGGCCCAGGGCCTCGGCGGCGGCGCCCATGGCGCGGGCGTGTTCCAGCAGGTCGAGCCCGGTGGGGGTGAGCACCATGGCCTTGCCCACACGCTCGAACAGGGTCACGCCCATGTGCTGTTCGATGGCGGCCACCTGGCGGCTCAGCGTGGGCTGGGTCAGGCCCAGTTTGCGGGCGGCGGCCGAGAGCGAGCCGGTTTCTGCGGTCTCCAGAAACGCCTTGAGCTGGTTCCAGTCGAGGTTGTTCATGCGTAAATGTATATGTTCACTGCAATAAAGGCCGTTCCCCGCGGGGTTTTGCATGGATAGCATTCCGGTATCGCTCAACGCCCGATGCCCCACCCGCCCATGCCAACGCCTTCCATTGCCCCGGCCCTCCATGCCACGCCACATGCCGAGGCGGGTGCCGCTCCCTTTGCCCGCAAGGCCCGCTTTTGGGACCGCATAGCGCCCAAATACGCCGCCGAGCCGATTGCCGACATGGCGGGCTACGAGGCCACGCTGCAGCGCGTGCAGGCGCTGCTGCCTCCCGCAGCGGATGTGCTGGAGGTGGGTTGTGGCACCGGCAGTACGGCCATGCGCCTGGCGCCTTTCACGGGGCGCATGCTTGCCACCGATGTCGCGCCGGGGATGATTGCCATTGCCCGGGAGCGGCTGGCCGCCCAGCCCGTGCCGCAGCTGGGCTTTGCGCTGGCCGATGCCGACGCACCGGGGCAGGGGCAAGGTGCCTACGACGTGGTGCTGGCCTTCAGCATGCTGCACCTGGTGGAAGACCTGGACCATGCGCTCAAGCTGCTGGTGCAGGCCCTGCGGCCCGGCGGTTTGCTGATCTCCAAGACTCCGTGCATCAACGAGATGAACCCGCTCATCCCCCGCCTGGCGCTGCCCCTGATGCAGGCCATTGGCAAGGCGCCACAGGTGCTGTGTTTCGACGCGCAGCAACTGCAGGTGGCCCTGGTGCGGCAGGGGCTGGAGATTGTCAGCGTCGAACGCCACGGCACCCGGGGCAAGGACATCCGGGTCTTCATCGTGGCCCGCAAGCCGGGCTGAGCCCCCGCACTTTCTAGACAGACCGTGACCACGGCCGGGCCCGCAGGGCTGGGCCGGTGGCGGGCTGCTGCGCGCCTGTTTTTTTCTTCCTTCTCCTTCCTTTTGCCCCATTCACCAAGGAGCCGTGTATGACTGCGTTGTGCCCATTGCCTCCTTCGCTGCCTTGGTTGCACCGGGCAGCCGTGGTGCCTGCGGCCCTCATCACCTTGGCCCTGGGGCTCACCTTGCCTCTGGGGGCTTGCAGCGGGCGCAGCGGTGGTGACAGCGATGTGGCCTTGTCCGATGGGGGATGGGGCGGCGGCTCAGGAGGCATGGCACCGGTGGCCGCCATCAGCGCGCTGGAGGGCGACTGGGTGCAGAAGGGCTGCATCACGGTGGGTGTGCAGTCGTTCAAAAAAACGCTGCGGGCGCGCACCACCGGGCAAGCCACGCTCGACTACTACGAAGGCGTTTTGGTCTTTGCGGGCAACGACTGTGCGGGCGCCTCCCAGCTGGTGGGCCCGAGCAAGCTGGGGGTGGTGCGCTTTGCCCGGTCTGACGCCAACCCGGCGCTGGCCGCCCGCTGGGGCGAGCTGCACACCGTCACGGGCACGCGCGCTGGCGCCATCTGGGCCCTGCCGTCCGCCCACCGGCTGTGCCTGCTGGGCGATGAGATTCCCAGCAGCAGGCCATCGCTTTCGGCCGTGGCCGCGAGCGTGGCAAACCTTCCCGCAGACAACTGCTTTGTTCGATGAAACCGATGACACGAAGGAACCCCATGAAGTTTTCTACACGCCCTGTGCTTTGGTGGGCCGCCCCCGCCGTTGCGGCATTGGCCCTTTTCAGTGGCTGCGCGTCCACCCTCGACCAGCGGGGCCTGGAGCAGCGCACGGCGCAGGCCATCGGGCGGTCCGTGGGTAAGTTCTCCATTACCGATCGCGAAGAGGAAACCGGTGGCCGCATCAACTACACCGTCAACACCCTGGACGGCATGGCCTACCGCTGCTACCTGTACGGCGCCACGGGCTTCCAGAAAGCCATGAGCTTTGGGCAGACGCCGCACTCCGACGCCATCTGCACCGCCATGGTGGCCAGCAAAAGCGGCAGCAGCAGCCCTGCACCCGCAGCAGCCCCTGCACCTGCAGCCCGTGGCCGCAGTGCAGGCCCCGAGTGCAACGCCTTGCTGAAAGCGGCCGGACGGTGCTGAAGCGCGGCCTGCCCAACGCTGCACGGAGCAACCCCATGAAGTCGATCCACACCATCCTGACAATTGCTGCGGCCTGGCTGCCCCTGGCGGCCAGCGCGGCGGACCTGCGGGTTGCCGTGACCGACGGCCCCGCTGCGCCAGCCACGCTCTACCTGGCCGTGTTTGACTCGGCCGATGCATTTGCCAGCAACCAGGCCGTGGTCTCGCAAAAGATCGAACTGCGCGACGGTGCCGCGCAACTGGTGTTCAGTGGCTTGCCCGCCGGGCGCTACGTGGTCAAGTCGTTTGCCGACGAAAACGGCAACGCCAAGCTGGACACCAACCTGCTTGGCCTGCCCACAGAGCGGTATGGCTTCTCCAATGACGCCCGGGGCCGCATGGGCCCGCCCGGTTTCGACGCGGCGGCCGTGCCGCTGGATGCCGACCACAGCATCACCATCCGCCTGCGCTAACCCACAGGAGGCGTCTTCATGTCCATCCATCGCCGTGATCTGGTGCTGCGGCTCATGGCCGCTGGCGGCGGCCCCTTGCTTGCGTCCCTGGCTCCCCCTGCGGCGCATGCACAAGCGCCTTCCGCCAGCTGGCACGCCCAGTTCGAAGCGTCCCAGGCACCGTGGAAGCCTGCGTTTGCCACAGCGCCCGCAGACATTCCGCTGACCGCCGCCTCGGTGCGCGGGCGCTTCCCGGACGCCGTGGCGGGCACGCTGTACCGCGTGGGCCCGGCGGGCCACGACCTGGGCGGGGAGCGCTACCAGCACTGGTTTGACGGCGACGGCATGGCCCACCGTTTTGTGATTGAAGGCAGCACGGTGCACCACCAGGGCCGCTACGTGGCCACCGCCAAGCGGCAGGCCGAAGTCCAGGCGGGCCGCAGGCTGACCGAAGGCTTTGGCACCGTGTTCCCGGGCCGCGAGCCACCCAGCTCGCCTGACAGCATGAACACCGCCAACATCAGCATGCTGCCCGTGGGCGACGATGTGCTGGCGCTGTGGGAGGGCGGCTCGGCCACGCGCCTGGACCCCCGCACGCTGGAGACCCGGGGCCTCAAGACCTGGCGCGCAGACCTGGCGGGCGTGCCCTTCTCGGCCCACCCTCGGGTGGAGCCCGATGGAACGATCTGGAACTTCGGCGTGGACGCCCACCACGGCCTGTTGTTGCTGTACGAGATCGCTCCAGCAGGAGCGCTGCGGCGCGCCGATGCGTTCCCGCTCAGCCACATGCCCATGGTGCACGACTTTGCGGTCACGGCCGGGCACCTCGTCTTCCTGCTGCCCCCGCTGGTGTACGACGCGCAGCGCCGCCTGGCCGGTGCGAGTGTGCTGGACGCGCACCAATGGCGCCCCGAGCTGGGCATGCGTGTGCTGGTGGTCAACAAGCAGGACTGGAAGCGGCAGCAGATGTTCCACCTGCCAGCGGGCTTCCTGTTCCACCTGGGCAACGCCTGGGAGGAGCACACCGCCAGCGGCACGGTGATTCATCTCGACTACGCGCGCGCAGCCGATGCATCCAGCGTCCTCACCGACACGCGCGAGGTGATGCGCGCCCGGCTCGCGGGCTCGGCAGGCCCGGTGCTGACGGTGGCCCGCCTGGACTTGCGCACCGGCAAGGCCACGCAGGCCAGCCTGGGCGTGGAGGCAGAGTTTCCGTGCATCGACCCCCGGCGGGTGGGGCTGCGGCACCGCCAGGTCGTCCACGCCACCGGCACCCAGGGCGGCTTGCCGCTGTGGGGCGCCATTGCCTCCACCAACGTAGAGACCGGGGTGTCGCAGCGCTACCGCTACGGCCCCCACACCATCGTGGAAGAACATGTCTGGGTGCCCGACGCGCGCGGCCCCGGCTGGGTGCTGGGCACCGCGCTGGACTACGCCCGCAAGCAAACCCTGCTGTCGTGTTTTGCCGCCGACGCACTGGCCGACGGCCCCGTGGCGCAGGCCACGCTGCCGTATGCACTGCCGCTGGGGCTGCACGGCGTGTTTGTGGCGGCGTGATGCGGTCTGATGCGGCCGATGCGCCCCCGTGGCGTGCCCCCGGCAGGTTTTCAAAGGCCCTGGCTTGCACCCGCAAGCGCGGCGGCGTCACTCAACAGAATGGTCAAAGCGAAATGAAAAGATGGCGGTGGGTGGGCTTGTGGTTGTCCGTGTGTCTGGCAGGCTGCGCCACCGTGCCGGGCGTGGTCACCGACACGGCGGGCGGGCGCACGGTGGAACACGCCCTGGCCGGGCAGGGCGCGCCGGTGGTGGTGTTCGAGAACGGGCTGGGTGCAAACCTGGACTGGTGGGCCAAGGTCTGGCCCGACACCGTGCAGCAGACCACCGCGCTGGCCTACAACCGCGCAGGCTACGGCCACAGCGAGGCATCGCCCGAGCCCCGCGACGGCGCCCATGTGGTGGAGGAACTGCGGGCGCTGCTCAAGGCCCGCAAGCTGCCGCCGCCCTACGTGCTGGTGGGCCACTCGCTGGGCGGCTTGTACATGCAGCTGTTTGCGCGCCAATACCCCGGCGAGGTGGCGGCGCTGGTGCTGGTGGACTCCACCCACCCCGACCAGATGCGCGGCGCGGGCAACCCCGACCTGTGGCCCACCTGGCTCAAAGTGGCCTTCCGCCTGGGCACCTCTGACGTGGTCAAACAGGAGCTGGCAGCGCTGGATGCCACCGGGCAACGCGTTGCCAGCCTGCCGGTGGACCCCGCTGTGCCCATGTTTGTGCTCAGCGCGCTGCGCACCCCGGGTGCTTCGCCTGCGCTGGCCGACGATGTGCAACGAAAACGCGCCGATTTCGCCCACCTCTACCCCGGCTCCACCCAGGTGTGGGTGGACAGCGGGCACGGCATCCCCCTGGAGAAGCCCGAGGTGGTGGTGCAGGCGATTCGCGATGCGGTGCAGGCCGCCCGCGCGGCTCAGGCGACCCGCGCTGCTACGCCGGGGTGTGCACCTGCGGCGGGTGGGTTGCCGGGTGCGTGCACACAGGGCGTGCAATCTGGTGGGTAGCTGGTTTGCTATAAATTGAATAGCTAACATCTGAATACAGATGCGCGGTAGGCGGCATGTTATTCAAGAAAACCCGAGTGCGCTGCCCCAGACGGTGGTTAGGGCACACGGTTAAGAGCAGGCCGTGGGCTGTCACTGGCCCCAGAACGCGTCTTCCTGTGCCGGATCGCTGGAGAACAGGCGGACCTCGGCGATCTTTCCATCCACGATGTGCAGCAGGTCCACCCCCGCCTGCTGGAGCGTGAGGCCGTCGCGCTCGCCTGCAAACTCAATGCTCACAGCCACCCAGTCGCCGTTGGCCATGTAGTGGTGGGCCCGGGTGATCGCAAACGTCCCGTTCGACACCGCCATCATCTGCCCGAGCATCTGGCCCACGGCGGCCATGCCACGGTGCGTGCCCGAGAACTGGTTGTGGCCCGGCTGGTGCCAGACCACGTCTGGCGAGATAACGCGGCCGAGGGTGGCCTGGTCGCCGGTTTGTGCGGCTTGGATGTAGGTCTTGGCGATTTCAATGGCGTGCATGGGGATTCCTTGGTGGTTTTGGGGCAACGCCCCTGGGGGCGCTGTGAGGTCATTGTTGGACAATCAAAGCCCCTGCAGGCGGTGAAAACCAGCCGATTTGCTGTCACTTCAGGACAAACCCCTGCGCCACGCTGTTGCCGACCCATGACTCCGCGCCACCACAAACCCGCTGCAGCCCGCCACCCCGACATCCAGCACCTGAGCTACCAGCCCGAGGGGCTGTACCCGCTCGACCTGGAAATTTTCCGCGTATCGGACCTGCGGCAAAGGGTGGGCGACGAGGCGCTGGCATCCACCTACCGCTACGCCTTTCCAACCCTGGTCTTTGTGACGCAGGGAACCAGCATCCACCTGGTGGACTTCGAATACGTGCACTGCGGCCCGGGCTCGGTGCTGGTCCTGCGGCCCGGCAAAGCCCACAGCTTTGGAGACACCCAGGATTGGGACGGGTGGATGGTGCTGTTCCGCCCCGAGTTTCTGTGGGCAGCGGCCCCCACTGCGCAGGCGCAGGCCCCGGTGGACGGGCTGGACGGCCTGCCTACCGCATGGGCGCTGGACAGCGACAGCGCACCGGTAGTCGCCCACGCGATTGCCCAGATGCACCAGGACACGCAGACCCACGCCGCATCGCTGCATGCCCACGCCCTGTTGCGCTACCAGCTCTATGCCTTGCTGACGCGGCTGCGCATGGCGCACGAGCAGCAGTCCGCGCAGCCCGCACCGCCGGGGCGCGCGCTGCAGAGGTTCAAGGCGTTTGAATTGCTGGTGGAGAAGCACTTTGCCGCCTGGCACCAGCTGCCCCGGTATGGGCAGCAGCTGGGCTGCTCCGAGAAAAGCCTGGTACGCGCATCGCTGGAAGCAGCCGGGGTCACGCCCAAGGCCTTCATCTCCGCCCGCATCGTTCTGGAGGCCAAGCGCCTGCTGGCCCACACCACCTGGCCGGTGGCGCGCATTGCCGAGAGCCTGGGCTACAGCGACCTGGCGAACTTCGCCAAGTTCTTCAAGCGCGAGGCCGGGTGTACGCCGACCGAATTTCGCAGCAGGCAGGCGGTCAGCCAGCAGGGCATGGCAGGGCGCCTGCAGGCAACGGGGTGAGGCGCAGAAGGCGATTTCATCGTGGCGTGCTGGCCAGACCCCGTGCCAGAATGAAACGATGAGCACCACCACCACCTCCTTCCAGTCCAACGCAGACGGCACCCAGGTCACCACCTACACCTGGGCCCAAACCCCGGGCCAACCTGTGGGCGCCGTGCAAATCTCCCACGGCCTTGCCGAGCATGGCGAGCGCTACGACCGCTTTGCGCGGGCCTTGAACGCCGCAGGCTTCATCGTCCACGCCGTGGACCATCGCGGACACGGGCGCACCGCCGGTGGCAAGCTGGGCGACTTTGGCAGCGCTGGTTTCGGCGGCCTCATTGCCGACGTGGCCCAGTTCGGCGCACTGCTGCGCGCGCAGCATGGGCCGCAGCAACTTCCGCTCTTTTTGTTTGGTCACTCCATGGGCTCGTTCGCAGCGCAGGCGGCCATCCTGGACCATTCCTCCGCCTGGTCCGGCGTCATCCTGTCAGGCTCCACCGCCCTCGACCTGTTCGCCGCCGCCATGGCCAACGCCCCCGCCGATGCGCCTGCCGGGCTCGCGGCATTCAACGCCGGGTTCGAGCACCGCACCGGCTACGAATGGCTGTCGCGCGACGCCGCAGAGGTAGACGCCTATGTGACCGACCCGTGGTGCGGCTGGGACGTGCCGGAAGACGTGATCCCCTCGCTCTTCGCCCCCGCGCCCCGGCTGGCCGACCCCGCACTGCTCGCGCGCATCCGCAGCGACCTGCCCATCCTGATCGCGTCAGGTGACGCAGACCCGCTGGCTGCGGGCGGGGTCTTATTGGAGCAACTGGGGCAGCGGTATCGGGATGCCGGTGTGGCCGATGTGACGGTCAAGCTGTACCCGGCGGCGCGGCATGAGATCTTGAATGAGACCAATCGGGATGAGGTGACGGGGGATATCGTGGCGTGGCTGCGGGCGCGTTCCCGCATTGCGTAGTCACAGCTCCCGTAGCAGCAGTCTGTTGAAACGGCTCCCACGCCAGTTCATGCGAACAGCTCTGCCACCCTTTCCAGGAATGCCTGCATGTTCAGCTCGGCATCCAGCGTTTCGCGGGCGATAACGTCGGCGTTCCCGTGGCGCACGCCGTACTCGATGCGAAGCTGCATTTGGCCGTCGTCGTCCAGTCCGTTTTCGTAGCCCATGCGGAACATGCGCCAGATGTCGCTACGGTGAGCCAGTGCCAGGAATCGATGCTCGTCGAGGCCAGTGATGGGTGGAAAGCAAAGGCACACCACTTTGATCGCGCCCTCACCAGCCCTGCCGGGCAGAGTGGCCACATAGCATCCGAGGCCGTCCGAGGGGATGCGTGCGGAACCAGGCAAGGTGGAGGCCTTGTCTTGCCACACACGCGTGAGTTCGGATGCACCATCCGGGCCGGCGAACCTGGCCCAAAAGCCGCCTGGGTCTTTGCGCAGGTCCTGGTGCAAGGCTTCGGTCACTTCATAGTGGTGACAGCGCCGCCCGCGCGGGTCGGGGGTGTGGGACTGCAGCGATGCAGGAATAGGGCGCAGTGCGGCCCGCCAGGCAGCGACGTCATCCCAGCGGGCCAGTGGCGGCGTGTGGGCTAGCGTGGCGCGCACGGCCGCCAGGGCCTCGCGTTCCTGAGGGGCGCGCCAATGGCTGCTGTGCTGCCAATGGTCCTCCAACTCGCGGGCGATGTTGGCTGCCAATGGGTTGCCATTGAGGTGGGCGATGACGAGGCGCTGCGCATGCGGAAAGACCTCTTCACGCAGGCTGCGCGAGCCGTCGGAGCCGTCAGGGCGGCCCGACCAGGTGTAGGCGTTGCGGTAGGGAGTACGCACCGTGTCGGCGCTGGCGTCGTTGAGCAGTTGGTCCAGCCCATGCAAGTCACTGCACCGGCCCGCCAGGGGCAGCACGCGACCACATACCAGCGCGAGGACCGCAGGCAACTGCGACAGACGTTCGAGTGTCCAGCGGTGCAGGGATCCCGGCCCGGGCTCAAAGAACGCCATGCCCAGCTCGAAGGCGGTGTCCTGGTGAGGATCGGGCCCCAGGGCTTGTGCCAGCACAGCGGTGCAAGCGTCATGCCACACACGCAGGGTCAGGTTCAGCACTTCATACCGCATCAGATTGACGATCAGCACTTGGCGCACAGCACCGAGCCGTCGGGCGAGGACGATGGGCGCGTCGGGCTTGTCGGGTGGTGCAGCCTCCAGCTCAAAACCGCTCCCTGCCATAGCGCGCGCCAGGGCAGGGGCCAAAACTTCTCGCACCTCGCTTTCGCCGGTTAACGCATCAGGCGGGCGTGCCCCCCAGGGCAGCTTGCCGGCGGGCGGCACAGGCGTGGCCGCTTGCGCGAACTCGGTCGGCACCACCCGGCCGTCCGGCAGAAAACCTACGCCCAGCGCCGCGTCATACGCCACCAATCCCAGTGCACCGGCAATCTCCACAGCCGCCTGATATGCGGGCATCTCATCCACGTTCGGGAGGTCAAACTGCCATGCCGCGCGACGGCAGGCGTCGGCCTGTTGCAGCGCAGGGGTGCGGCCCGCTACCTTGAAGCGGGCCTCGAACCGCAGCGCAAACTCGACGAAGCGCAGGTTCTTGCCATCGGCACGCGCGTGCAGTAACTCGCGCATGGCCTCCAGCGCCGCAAAGTTGTCGGGCAGCGGCAGGGCATGGCGCTGGGGGTCGAAGAGGTGAAGGCTAGAGGGCATGGCTGAGCGAATACAAAGGGTTGGCTCGCGCAGCTTAGCCGGGATCAGGGCCGGGCAGCTTCGCCGCACGAGAGGGACTTCAGGCTCGCGTCGCGTAGCAGCATGCCAGCCTCCCGCCCTTCCTGTTCGGGCACTTCCTGGGCTAGTTCGCAGCGCAGGCGGCGATTCTGGACCAAGCATCCACCTGGTCTGGCGCCGTCCTGTCAGGCTCCACCGCCCTCGACCTGTTGGCCGCCGCCATGGCCAACGCCCCCGCCGACGCGCCTGCCGGGCTCGCGGCATTCAACGCAGGCTTCGAGCACCGCACCGGCTACGAATGGCTGTCGCGCGACGCTGCAGAGGTAGACGCCTACGTCGCAGACCCGTGGTGCGGCTGGGACATGCCGGACGACGTGATCCCCTCACTCTTCGCACCCGCGCCCCGCCTGGCCGACCCCGCGCTGCTCGCGCGCATCCGCAGCGACTTGCCCATCCTGATTGCATCCGGCGACGCGGACCCGTTGGCCGCAGGCGGGGTCTTATTGGAGCAACTGGGGCAGCGGTATCGGGATGCTGGAGTAGCCGATGTGACGGTCAAGCTGTACCCGGCGGCGCGGCATGAAATCTTGAATGAGACGAATCGGGAGGAGGTGACGGGGGATGTCGTGAAGTGGTTGCGGGAGCGCGTTGAGGTGTCGTAGGCCGATGACTGCTGAGAGGTCAAAGCAGCCGTACAAATGTTCAAAGTACCCGCGCATCCATGTACGGGATATCGCAAACAGTTTCTCGCTTTGCGAGCGATCAGATTTCTGTCGGCAACGTAGGCCCTCTGGCAATTTCAGCTAGGGTCCATCAATCTGTTCCATACCAACGGACGATTGCGCCAGTGCTCACCGATACTTTGCACAAAGTCAGCCCGCACTAGTTTGGCTCGCGCTTCAGTCCACTTTGCCCGAGTTGTCCTCGCGACGATGCCTTCCAACGGGCCCTTCCGATACCTGCTAGGAGAATCCTGCACTATCCGGATAAGTTCCTTCAGGGTGAACCGGCCTTGCGCCAGGGTTGGCACTGTCAGAAAGCCGTAATTCGCCGCCCATGCATCTCGCTGGTCTGCACTCCAGAATCGCCTAGCTGCCCGGTCGTAGACATCAAACACCATCCACCAATCCGGTAGGCTGTCGTAGTCTAAAGAGTGCTGTGCAGCGCACCACTCACCGAAGACCAGCATGTTTTGATCCAATGCATCAAAGAGCAAGTCCCCTTTGTGCGTCAGCCATGTACTAAGCCGTGAAAACTGGCCTCGATACGGCGATTGCAAGTATTGGCCTCGGTTTTGGAACTGGATGTTGCCGAAGGTGTCAACAGAGACTCCCAAGTTGGCTCCATCAAGTTTCTCCTCAACCGTGAGTGAGTGGGACAAGAACTCCTTGACCTCAATGATTGAAAGCACTTTGTCTCCGCGGGGGAGCGCGTTTCCTAACCAAGCCAGATGCGGCGTGTGCGGAAAACGGAAAAAATTGGAATCATTCACCACGTCGTTTCTTACTTTTGTGCTTCCGCTTCAGCCAAGCGTCTAATAGTTGATGAACGTGAACATCAGCGGCTATCAAAGCTTGCTTGCAGTCGAGCCAGTCTGTGTCGCAGGCATTGACTAACTTGCATTCATTGCCGTCAGCCTTGGCAGAAATAACAGCGGCGACCATCTTTCTGTCTTCTAGGTCAGTGACCGCCCTACGCAACGCGGGGGGTAACTGCGCATGTCTATTTGCATCCACGTCGATTCCAACCCATACAACCTCGTTTCTGTCTCTCTTCGACATGATGGCTAGCCAGCCATAGTCTTGCTCGACATTGAGTTTGTTTTGATATTCGCCGCAGATGTGCCAGTCCCAGTCCAAAACAACGCAACGTTCGCTGTCAAGTTCAAACGCTTTTAGCCAGACCAACACCTCATTTCGCAGTGCGGCTTCCTCAACTGGGGTCGCATCGGGGCGAAATGGAGAGCCGTCGTCCGCGGCACTTGCAACGATTAGGACATTGGTATCCACGACATAGCTATCGGCCATTCTGAGCCCTCATTCGCAACCCTCGCGCCTGTGCTTGGGCGCGGGCCTCGCCTACACTGTCCCCGAAAAAGTGTTCTGGCCAGTTGGCGACAGTACCAAAGTCATCCAATTCCAGCGGTCGGAGCCTAGCCTGCTTCCGATAGCGCTCGACAAAGTACATCGCACACTCATCGGTCTTGACCTTTTCCTGGGCAATGAGCGTTTGCATTCTCCTGAATAGATGTTCCGAATGCGTTTCGACAATAAATTGCACACCCCTCTTTCGGCTCGTCTCTACGAAGAGTTCTGCAAGTACCGATTGCGCCAACGGGTGAAGATGAATTTCCGGTTCTTCGAGAATAATAGTGCTGCCAGCCGGAGCAAAGTGCGCTAGCGTTAGTACCGGAAGCACCTGAGAGATTCCGATCCCGACGTCTCGGATGTTTGCAACAACGCCATCGCGGGACACCACCAACTCGTATCGTGTTGACCGTCCCACCTGCCTGACCTCAATGCGGTCTGCCACGTTCATTCGCTTAAGCCAAGCAGAGACGCTTCCAAGTACGTTAGTTTGGTACACATCCTTTAGCAAAGCGCTTGCCAAAAGGGCGTCCATGGTCTTTGCGCCGTCGCTGCCTATGTCTCCTGGACTTGATTTGTTCCAAACGTAGTCTCTCTCTGGCTTCCGTCGCAAGGGTCCCAAATAACGGAGGTCTTCAAGTTCGCGGCGTATTGCGAGGCTCAAATCCTGCACGAGCGAACCCTCATCGCCAAGTGCAACGATGGCCCCCGGCGGCAGCGCAATAGAGCGTTCCGGCGCGTGGTCACGTCCTTTCCCTCGTGGCAACGTTTCATCATTCACAACTAATGAGTAGGCCCCTTTGTCACGACGAACCACACGAACTTGAAATCCAATCGTCGCTAGCTTGAGGTCCTGCACGGCCACAGCACCTGATGAGGTTTTCCCGTAACTGCACCTAAATTCCCCCACGCTTACTCGCTCGGTGGTAGGGCGACTGAACTTGAATGACAGCTCGAACCGACGCGCGTCGCCTGCGACTCCCGCACTAAGGACATTGTCGAAGTCTCCAAAATTGAAGAGATCGTTGACTTCATCGCCGCCTAAGTTGAGATGAATAGAACGGTCTGGAGACAAAGCAGTCTGTTTCAGCAGTAGCAAGCTTTGAATCAAGGTGGACTTGCCCGATGAGTTAGTGCCCAGCAGCATAGTTACAGGTGCGATGCGCACTGGCTTGGTATCGCGCCAAGCCTTGAAGTTTTTCAGTTCAATCTCTGTAAGCATCTTGTATTCCTGAAAATCCGATTAGGTATGTTGCGGCGGCTACCACTCGCCCGTTTTGTCCCGACACGGCCAATGGCTGATTTTGTCTGATAGTACGAGTTCGAGGCGGAGGAGAGGATGACGGCAATTACTGCTAAGCAGACAGAACCCTGCGGATTCGATTTCGTTGGCCGCTGACTGACCTATCTACCGCCCCCGCACCCCTCGCCCCCTCCGCG
>Ga0187845_1000248_pt1 | contig 30980 bp, 26 predicted proteins | sample SpaLakP09_SKY_68_FD_134515 | JGI IMG/M metagenome (GOLD analysis project Ga0187845, IMG submission 134515) | Oligotrophic lake water microbial communities from Sparkling Lake, Wisconsin, USA - SP09_SKY_68 | ecosystem: Environmental > Aquatic > Freshwater > Lake | place: USA: Sparkling Lake... | reverse complement strand
TCTCGTGATCGGCTGCCTTCTTTGGGACAGCCCCGTGTCCCTCGCCCTTGTTCCCCTGCTCGTTATCACCGCTGGAACCCAGTCCTGTTTTTATCTCCACTTTGTCGACTTCGCCCGCATCCACGCCCGCTTTGTCGAACAGCGCCTCAACAAAGTTTTAGGCAAAGACACTTTGATCGGCTCCGAAATCGAGGATCTCTACTTCTATCCTATCGATGCCCCCAAGATCGGCGGCTTTATTCCCTCTGCCCCGCTCCGCTTCTTTAGCTTCTTTACCCTACACTGGACTCTCCTCTGGCTTGGCCTAGCCGCCTTTGCTCTCTGGCGCCTTCTCCCCATGATGGGTCCTTGTGGATGTTCCTATATCAAGCTGATCGGAGCTTGGGGTCTTCTTCACCTGAGCTATCTAAGCTTTCATTTTTGGCGTTCGACGGAAAAGAAGAAAGTCGCTGGTCTGATGAGTAAAGGCTGAATCCTAAAATGTTGGATGAGATCAAAAGATCTTCCGCGATTCGGTTTTTCGTTCCTTCCCTTTGCGTTCTTTGGGCGGGATGGATCTGTTATGTCAGTGGGATGCGTGGCTTTTTTGCCATGGACCAATCCATTGTTTTCGACGGAGGTTGGAGAATCCTCCAGGGCCAAATTCCTTATAAAGATTTTCTCATTCCTTTTGGGCCCATCTCCATGTGGCTTCAAGCCCTCGGCTTTCAGATTCTGGGCGTCAATTACACCACCTATGTTCTCACTGCGTGCGTGCTGAACGCTGTGGGAGCCTTCATGGCCTATGCGACGTTTCGGATGCTGGCTCCCGAAAAACTTTGGCCTGCTCTGACAGCCGGTCTGGTGACCGGATCCTGGTTGTATGCTCCCATGGGAACCCCCTACCTCGAACAAACTGCCTTTGTCGGAATATGGATTGCCATCGCTTCGGTGGTTAAAGGCACCCGCACGCAGACCCCTTCGAGCCGATCGATCTGGATGGCGGGAGCGGGTCTCGCCCTCTCCGCCTCGCTCCTTTCCAAAACAAATGCTGGAGGATTAGCCCTCCCGATCATTTTCTTACTGCCGGCATGCTTGCCTATCGGCACACAAAGAAAAATGATCGCAGATTGGTCAGCTCTGGCTCTGGGGTTGACGACCGGACTCGCCATGTTTGCTGTCTGGCTTTGGACGCAGTCCGACCCTTCGGCCTTTCAACGGATCGTTCTTGGGGCAGGTGGCCACGAAGGTCGCAAACGGATACTGGAGAACAAGGAGCTTCATTTTGTCCTCTGCTCCCTTTTTACCGGAAAGGGAAATGACCTCATTCGGATCGTTATCGTAGGTTGCTATATCTTTCTGGCGCTGGGAATCGCCTTGGCCCTCACCGGCAAGGGGGACGCAAAAGAAAACCTCTCCCGAATTCGTTCTGCTAGCTTCTTAGGAACTCTTTGGGTCAGCTATGGCCAGCTTTTTGGCATCACCTCCAACAATAACGGCATCAATGAACAACCCTTCATCGGCCTGGTCCTTACCTGCGCTCTTCTTGTGGCTTCCGAACTCGCGGCTTTTCGGTTCAGGATCAACTTTTGTGAATCCCTCCAATCCTTTCGACAAAAGTCTTGGAAATTGATTCTCGCGGTGACGCTCGGCCTGACTTCTTTTTTCTACCTCAAAGGAATCCGGGGCATGGGAAATTTCGACTTCGCCCTAGGAGCCGGACTTGCGTGGGGATCCTTTCTCTTGATCACACAGTCCCCCTCCCCAGGCTCTCCTTCTCCTCGCCGATTGGCATGGATGGGCGCAGGAGTGGCCGTGCTGATCTTCGCAATCGGCACCTGGGGCTCCTACTTCCGCCAAGCGCAGGACTTTTTCAATTTTCACACGCGCTATGTTCGGGGAGAAGGCATTCCAAAGCTCCAGGGACTGGCTTGGGCTGATGGAGTCAACACCGACGCCCTCCCCATGTATCCCACCTGGGCTGAAATGGTGGAAATCTGGGAGCTGCTGGACAAATCCCCAGGAGGTTTCCACCTCTTGGGGAACTATACCTTTCTCTACGCCCTCACCGAACACCCAAATGTGGGTCCCATCTCTTATTTCTTTAAGGGCCTCACCCTTCCCTCACGATATGACCCTCAACTCGACAGCGATTTCGCGTCGCGGGTGAATCATCAAGACATTACCTACTTCGTGCTGGAGGATCCTGCCGATCGCAATGGCTTGCTGGATGAATTTCCCCTCGTCCGAAAAGTTCTCGATACCCAGTATCGGTTTCTCAAACAAATCGGCATCTTTTACGTCTACCGCCGGGTCGGGGCTGAGGTCGCGGCTGGCCGATAAAGATAAATCCGCTCCGGCTTTCCTTCCCCATCTCCCCAAGGCCAGAAGAACTCCCCACTCACAGGAACCGGCATGGGAACCCCTTTTCCCTTGGGCCAGGCACCTTCCAGTCGCTCGTTCTCTCGGGCACTTTCACGAACAAGAATCCATGAACGCTCAAGAGTATCCTTATTTATGTTGGCCAGATTCATTTTGACCCCAGGATTTTCAGGCAGGTAATGACTAATATACCAACAAGCCCCAGGTGAAACACCCCCAAGAAGATAAACCAATCCGGGACAATCCGTGATGCCGACAATCGGATCCCCCTCTTGGAATCCCAATCGTTTCATTTCTCCATAGAGTTTCTCGAGACAATTAGCCGATGATGGGAATGTCCACATGCGGCCCTGTTCCGGCCCCACGTGGAGGGGGGCAAGATTCTGGGCCCATACCGAGCCGACTCGGTAGGTGTTCATCGTACTCGTCAAAGCCCGCCCTGATTGAATCACTCCTAGGGTAAAAACCGCCGCCATGGCACACCAAACCGGAAGGCCACACCTCATGCCCTGCCCTAAAAATATCCATCCAATTGCCACAAAAAAGACCAGCCCGTGCCCGAAGTAGTCGGTGATTCCTGTGGCGGTACCGATTCCGTTCAAGAGAGGCAAGAGACCGAGCATCCAAAAGACCCGCCTTCCATTCCTCTTCTGCTCCTCCGTCATGGGGTCGTCCCCCTCTTTCCGAAAGGATCGGACCATCAGAAAAACCCCGGTCAACCAAACCAGAGTAATCATCATCCCTTTTGAAAAGGTAGTAAGACCTCCGAATAAGTAGCCCCGCCATATCGCCAGTACCAATCCAACAAGAAAACTTGCTCCAGCAACCTGGCTAACTTTTGGTCTTTGGCGCCGAGCAAGAAAAAGAATCCCCCAAACCCCTCCATAAAGAACGAATATCCAAGGATAAGCTCGGAGGACCTGCCATGAGCCCTTCAAAAAACCAACTGCATAGTGGCCCAAAAGTCCGGAATGACTGCCGGTTCCCATTTGGGCAAAACCAGCCTTCACCGTTTCCATCACGCCAAGCGGCGTCGCATAAAAAAGAAAGAGCAGAAAAAAAAGAAGCCCCCATCCAAGCCCACATAGAAAAACTTTCCCCCCGTCCTTTCGCCCAAATCGGCGAAACACCATAATCCCGACAAGGAGGAGATATCCCGGCACGGCAAGCCACTTCCCCAAGAAAATCCCGATGAAGCCCAAGGCACAGAGAAACGTCCAACCAGCAGATCGATCCGGACGATCCAGGGATTCCGACCAAAGCCACCCAGAGGCGAATAGAAGTGCTCCGAAAAGAACCACCCAGTCATACCCGGGGGTACGGATGCCCACCGCATACCGAGTTAAGGCCGCAATCCCAATTGAGGGAAAAACAACGAATCGATGCCGCCACAAGCTGTCTCGCGCCCCGAGTCGAGGCCCCGCTTGGATAAGAAAGAAGGAAAAAATTCCCGCAGCCAGAAGAATCATCAACATCCCGGCAATCCTGAACGGGGCGACATGCCCGGTGATCGCCCAAAGTGGATGCAAAAAGAATCCGAAAAAAATCCCATACCCAGGGGAGGCCCATGGATTGGCCGCGCAGATCACCCATGAAGCCTCGTCGGTTCCCTCCAAACATCGCTGGGCAGAAGTTGCCAGCACGCCAAAGGCCGAAAGAAGTCCTATCCAGAGAGAACTCCCTACAAAAAAACGAAAGCCCGTCTCGATCTTGGTCTCAGAGGAATGCGCCTGGTTCAAATAACTCAAGATGGACTGATTTAAAGCGAAACAGTGAAAAGGTCGAAGGCAAAAGAGACGATCCTCGCCTGCCCGGCATAAAGGCTCCAAAGTGGTTTTATGCTCAGCTTTCAAGAATCCAACGCTCCCTTAAGCTTCCAGCGAAGCTTTTTTTCTCGAAAGGCTTCCCATGCTTAAATTTTTTCGCCAATGGTTTTCTCCTGCGCCCTGCCTTCCGGTGCCTGGCAAACGAATCGTCCTGCCCCAGGTCACCCTCTTGATCTACAACCCCGAAAAGGATCCCGACCTCTCCGCCAAAGTCATCAATCATGTCTGCTCGGGCATCGACTTCGGCGCCGTCCGTCATCTGACCGGCGGCCATCCCTCCATCAAGCATCCAGGGGAATTTATCCAGGTTCCACCCGCCAACGTAAACCAGGGACAACGTTTCCAGGCCTTGGAGTTAAATAAATACTTTTCCACCCCGTTCATGATGCATATCGAGGTCGACGGCTTTCCCGTGAACTTTGATCTCTGGGATCCGGATTTTTTGGAATACGATTACATCGGTGCACCTTGGCAAAAACGCGGGCTGGAGACAGGAGCAAACCGGGTGGGCAACGGCGGCTGTAGCCTCCAGTCAAAAAAGTTCCGCAACTTCGTTGATGCCCATGCCCATCTCTATCGCGAAGGCACTCTCTCGGACGTTTTCTTCTGTCAGGAGCTCTACCCCCAGGCCGTCTCAGCCGGCATCCATTTTCCTCCTTTGGATGTAGCCCTACGGTTTTCCATGGAAAACCGCATTCCCGAGTTTTCCCGATGGAAACCCTCGGAAAGTTTCGCTTTCCACGGCCGATTTCCTTATTTCCGAAACTACCTCGCGCCCTTTGGCATCCAAGCGAACCGCTAGCGACTAGCTCAAAAATTTTTCCCGAAAGATAGTCATGACCCGGCGCGCATCGGCCCAAGATTCATATCCTGTTCCCCAAACATCACCTGGCTCAAAGTTCTTCAGACGTCGACGCAGCTCCTCTGCATTCGAATAGGTCAGCCCGCGGTTCCCCAGCATGTCCAAATGCGCCCGCTCGCGGGAGCCTCCAAATGTGATCACCGGTTTTCCCAAGACGGCAAATTCGCCCACCGCCAATCCGAACGTCTCGCCGTGCCAGCGGGCGTGCAACATCGCGTCGCAGGAGGAAAGAAACGCCGCTTTTTCCTCGGAATTGACCGTGGCAGGAAGGTAGTGCACGTTGGCCAGCTTTTCCGTGCCACGGATAGGCTCCGTGTTCAAAAAGATAAAATGGTCCCGAGGTTGGCTGCGAGCATGCTTTGCCACCACCGCTCGAACGAAGGGAATGTTGAAGGTGTCCCACCCGCCGTGCCTACCAAACACCTTCGCCTGAATCGGAATCCCCAGCTTTTTTCGCAGATTCTCCTCCGACTCGAACTTGGGAACGTAAAAAGGGACAAACGAGTCGGCTCGCCCGGTCATCACCTCCGACATCCAAGGCGACAAATAGGCATAGGCGTCCCCGTGGAACTCGTCGGAAAGAAATTGAGCGTGCACACAATTTTTAACGCCAGGCACAAGAAAAGCGTCGTAAGCACCCGGTTTGGTTAGATAGAGGACCTCGACTCCTTCCTTGGATAGTCTACGACCGAGGTCCTTTTTGTTCCGGTAAAGGATCAAAGAAAATTCTTCCTGCCATCTTCTCAAGAGAGGGTTGGCCGCGAATTCCGGCCGATCCGGAAGGCAAAGAACCGATCCGTTACCCAGAATGGAGCGGTTGAATCTTGCATAATCCAGCATGGCCCCTTCCGAGCCACGTTCCGTTAAAAGCTGGCTGTGAAAAGCGACTTTCATCGTATAACAAGACGGTAAAACTCCATGCGGTCATAAATAATTTCCAGCTGATAACCGCACTTCCTCAATCTAGCTTCCCAGACCCAGCGCCGGCTCGGGTTCCAAATTCCTAGAATTGCCGGACGAATCCATCCTTTTCGAATGGCACGACAAACTCCCGATGCTTCCCGAACCCCTCGCGTGGTGATCCCCGTGGGATTTATGACTACGGATTGATCCGCCCAACACGTTACCCTGCCACGATGAAGCATCGTATCCGGACGGTTTTTTTGAAAAGAATCGAACGGTGCTTGCCGATGTTCCCAAGCTTCCACTTTCCAAACGCCGGAATGAGTCTTTTGTTCCAACCATAACCCCAGACTCCCCACCCGCCCATCCCCGGCCTGCAGTTCGAACCACAACCCGGGAGCGATCTTGGCAAGAATCCGATTTTGAAAAATCTGGAAAAAACCCTGTTTCGTGAAGCCATCGGTTTCCAGCTTCCACCGGCGCTCAAACCCAGCTCTGCGCTTGAGATGCCATATTTCACATCCCGAAGGAAGGCGCCGGTACAACCAAGCTCTCAGATCCCTCCACAAGGCTTTGGCGAAATCATGCTCCCCTGCGAGGATCTTCATGGGGTCGCTGAGGGAAATCCTCGCCGTGGGGGGGGTGGGCCACTTCTGGATCCATCTTCGTGCACGCGGTCCCGCTTCAAGAGCCGCCATTTGGTCCACTTCCAGAACCAGCGCCGCCGGGCGACGGGCATTTCGACTCTCTCAATTTCACGCACCAGAAACTCAAGCAGCTTGTCATGGGAATAGATCTCCGGAACGCGATTGTTTGGGAAGGGGGGCTCAGACAGCATTTTCAGATATTCCTGGGGTGTGTTTTCCAAATGCAGAATGTAATCACAGCACTCCTCGAAATTTCGGAATTTGCCCGTATGGATGAAGGCTTTGGGATTGAACCACTGCAGGGCATGATCGTCGCCCCAATAGATCGGCACCGTGTGCGCTTCAAAGGCATCGGTGAACTTTTCCGTGGTCCACCCCGGCGTCATCCGATTCTCAAAAGCGATGTGGAACCGACATTGGCGAAGCACCTGTAGTTTTGCCTCTCCCGCCACACCGGGGATCTCAAAGCCGGTGTTATTTCCTGCCCGCCCGAAGGCATCTACTTTCTTCCGCCGGTTCAAGGTGTGGAAAAAGCGGATTCGGGACGCCACCGTCCGGTCCGCGTACTTGTGGAGATAAGAACAAAAGCCGCGCGGTTCGCGCAGGATTTTTTCCGGGTCAAAGTCCGGCGGTCGCACCAGGTCCTCCCCTCGCCGGTAAGCCGCAAAGTACGGGAAGTAGTAGGCTCTGGGATGGTCGCAGAAGGCGGAGGTGACCGCCGCGTCGCAATTTTTCCAGTCCGGCAGGTATCGCTCCTGCGTCACAAAGATCTTTTTGCACGAATAAAGGTGGTTGCGCTGGCCATAATGGTTGAAGATGAGCACCTCCGGATCGTCCGAGATTCGCACATCGTAGTGCCGGGCCAGCAGGTTGTGCAAAAAGTTATCATTCTTTACACCTCGACCGAGCGCATCGGCAAAATCTAAGTAAAGCAGATCCTCTTTGCCCTTCATCGGGTTACCCTACCAGAATTCCTTTTCCGTCTCACCGCTTGTTTGCCTGCCTCCGGTATTTGTTCTCGGTCTCCCCTATTCCCAATTCCAAATTCAGCGTTACGGTTTCCTTTGCACGGCAAAAAGGAAGGCGCGGGGGGATTCGAGCAGAAACACATCCCAAACCGAGGACGGCAACAACGCCGCTACAAGGCTCCAAATGGGAACCGCCGCGGCGCCAATGTCTTCGATGACTGCCCAACCGCCCGGGGCCAGACGAGGCAAGGCAAAGCGTAAGGTCTGAAGATTTGCCTCCGGGGAGTGAAGTCCGTCATCGATGATCAGGTTAATGGATTTAGGTATTTGGACGGCCAGTTGGCGAAAAGTTTCAGGATTTGTCTGGTCCACAAAGAAAGTTTGGATGCGCGTCTCTTGGAATAAAATTCGGCGGTCAATATCTGCACCAAATATCTCAGCTTCTGGGCAAAAATCGCGAAAAGCCCGTAGGGAACCTCCGGTTTTTTTGTCCGAACTCATATGCGAAATCGTATCCGTGTGGGTTGTGCCCATTCCAATTTCCAAAATTGAGCGGACAGCCTGAGCCCGAAAAAGGAGGGGGCCGTAAAGGCTCGAGTATCCAAGCTCGGACCCTTTGTCACTGCCGTGCAGATCGAAAAGTGCACTGAGCTTTTGGGCAGCGTCTTTCTCCTTCGACCCTTCTGGGAATTGAGTCAACGGGATACGATGTGGTAGTCGGGCGCTGTTTTCCTTCGCGAGTTCCGCCAGAATCGGAAAGGAAAGATTAATAGAGGAAACAGTAAGCTTGGCTAGTTCGGCATAGTCGCCCGCACTACAGGGGGTGAAGGCAGGAAATGAATGGGTGATCCCCAGAAGACTTTCGGCCTTACGGTCAAGCAAGAGACTTATCAAGCGACGGCGAAACTGGTTGAACAGGGGGAAGTCGCGGAGTGTTGCCATAATCTAAAAATACTGGTTTCGTCTTAAAAATCCAAGCTCTTGCATAACTCCCGCGTAAATCATAATTTTGAAAATGGAATTGTTCTTTTGAGTCACTCATGAGAATCCCCAGGATGAATCGCCTGACTGGTCTGCGCTGGTGGCGCCATGCCTCTCCCAGGGACGACTCTCCGGAAACGGTTCTCAAGCAGAACGCGGCAATTTCCCGCTGCCTCCTATCGTCGGCCCCTTGTGCGATCGGCAAAATCGGCACCACGGAGCTGCTCGGGCTGGAGTTCTTTGAGAGAACGATAAGGCTTTCCTGGCCCCAAGCCGCCAGTTGGCACCGTCCCGCTCGCAGGCTTTACGACTGCTCCGGTCTCTTTCCGGTCCGTAAGGACATCTTTTATCGCTGGAACGATGAATACCGCGCCGCTCTGAAAGCCTTGGATGTTGTTGCCCAATGGCAACCAGGAGAAATTTTCGAGTCTGTCTTGGAAAAGAAATTGATCGACCAAAACTGCCCCCACGCTTTCCGCGCCGGCTTCAATTTGCTTCGTTTCATCCATCCAACCGCCCCTTGGGTGAATGACTTAGCAAAGTTGCGCTGGTTGGTTATTCACCCGTTTCGGCAAGCCATCTTGGCCCAACTTCCCCATCTAGCGGAACTGGGTGTTTTTTTAGACCAAGTCCGGCCGAATTTGATCCAACGCGCCAAGGACACCCGAATCATCAGTTGCCCACAATTCTCCTACATGGTGCCCCCTCGCCACCGAGACTGGTTCGAGTCCCTCGAAGACCTCAAAGCTCAGATGGAGAGAGAGACTTTTGATATCGCCCTTGTGGGTGCGGGCGCTTGGTCGCTTCCTCTGGTGGCTCACGCCAAGAAACTGGGGAGAAAAGGCATACATTTGGGTGGCGCCCTACAGCTCGTTTTTGGAATCAAGGGGGGGCGATTCGATCCAGCGGACATCTACAATCAAGCGTGGATTCGACCCTTGCCAGAAGAAATCCCCAAAGATTTCAAAAAGATGGAACAGGGAGCCTACTGGTGAACCTGCCTTCTATTTCCGTAATTATCCCGGTTTATCAGTGCGCGGAACGTCTGCCGGAACATGTCGAATGCCTGCGCCGCCTTCAGCCCATGGTTCATGAATTCATCTGGGTGATTACCGAAAGTCCGGATGGATCTCATATAACCGCGCGGGAAGCAGCCCAGGAGCTTGGGGGTCAAGTTTTGGAGGTACCGCGTGTCCTCTATCAGGCTTGGAATTCCGGAATCGCTCGAGCCTCCGGGGAATTTATATATATCTCAACGATTGGCGACACTATCACCCCAGATGGTTTGAATGCCCTTTCCGTTTGTATTCGCAAGAATGAGGCCGATGCGGTCTTTTCTCCTCCTGTAATTTTCCCAGCGACCCAGCCCAATCTGAAACGCTGCCGCCACTGGACGGTTTTCAAGTTTTCTAAAATTCTGAATCAGTTTAGCGGGGTTCGCATTCCCAAGGAAAAGACGTTTTTACTGCAGATTCTATCCGGGGCAAGTGGATTGCTAGGATCCTGTGCGTCCTGCCTATTTCGTGCCTCTTTTTTACAAAGCCGTCCTTTCCCAACGGAATATCACCATTACGGCGACACCGCCTGGACTTATCAGAATCTTCCCGATGCCATACTGGCTTTTCATCCAGAACCGGTCGCCCGATTTGTGGTTCATGATCAAAACACTCCCCGTATTGTAGACAAAAGGCAGATTTATCGACTAACCGAGGAACTGGCGGCTCATCTCCCCCCCCCACGAAACCGGACAGTTCTCGAATACATCCAAGCGTCTTCACAAATCGATACGATCCGTGATCCCCACCCAAGATTCGGCTGGTGGTGGATGCCAACAGCTTGGCAAGCAAGACTGAAAAGAAATAATGCGAAAAGACTTTTAGTCAAAGACCTTCAACAATTCCCATAAAGTTTTATGCTATTTAGATTCTGGCAATCAACAGTTTTTGCGGATCTATTTCTCGTGTGGCCAGAAAGCGTATGAGGCGTGGTTCGACAAAACCATAAACACCGACGGGGAGAATCTTCATTGGGCTTGGGATTCTTGTGCGATCCCAATATGGAAATGATCCCAGTTCGCGTTCCCGTTTGCGCAGTCCACCACTACCTTGAGTTCTTTGGCTTGGGTGCAATCAAGCAGAAAGGATTGATTTGTCAGGCCATCCACCGAGCGGTGTCCTTGTGATTTTCCATCTACAAAGAGCTCCACTCCCGTTGTCCCGGCCAGGGGATCGGCTAACCCGCTCTCTGGCAATTCGGTGATGAATGCCACAAGGCGTATTTTCTGGAATTTTTCCCCGATCCTAAAGACAACCTCGGTAGGCTGCCCACCCGGGTGAATGAAAATCCCATCCTCCTTGAGTTCAACGTCGAACTTGTTTCCTAATTTTTTCTTGATGATGGCGGTAAAAAGCTCTCTTGTTAGGGCATTATTGATATCTGGTTTCTCGGATTGGCAGCTGCGTTTTTCGAGTCGTAGCAAGCCGCCAAAGTTCACCACCGCGATCTTGTTGGAATAAGTAAAAACCGAAGCCGGGTGCGGCCAGGGTGGAATATCTTTAAGTTGTACATACCTCTCGATTTCCTTCCTCAACTTGCTGTCTGTTTCAATTTTAATACCATCGATTCCGAAGTTCTGAAACACTAGGGCTTGTCGGTATATATTTCCTGATTCCCAATTAAGCGGAGAGTGGCCCAATGTGCTAAACTTTTTAAATCTCTGGCCAGATGGAGCGTATCTCCCTACGATTGTGAAGGGCAACGGGTAGGGAAGGCTACTTTCAGCAGCAAGGTTATCTAGTCTCCCTGCAATCCGATGCACGGTTGCTTGCTCCGCAGTATTGACTAGATGTTGTGAGTAGTACATTTCATTTCCAAGGAAAATAAACTGCAATAACCAAACAAAGGCCATAGCGTGTGGCAAGAACCTCCACAGTCCGCGGGAGGCGACCGTAGCCCAGGCTGCATAAACAAAACCATATAAGACCCCAAGACCGACCATGGAGCGGGGAGCCAGAAGATTGGATTGGACAAACACTAACCAGAAGGGAAGAACAAACACTGACGCACAAAAAATAACGAATACAACAACCTTCTTCCATATCGGCAAATCACGAATCGCAAAGATTCCGATGCCAAGAGATATGATAGCCAAAAGAAAAATCAGAGCCGAGAGTTGCGGGACATCCCCGCTCCCCCCAAACAGCAAATCTGAAATGTTTTTTACAATCGCTTCAAAGCGGGACCTCTCCAAAAAGTTTAAGGTTATATTTACCTTGTAACCCTGTCCCCACAAATGATGGGGAAAAACCCGCTGGGCGAGCTCGTTACTCCCTAAATACAGCGACCCACCAAATGTCGCTATTATAAAGATCCTAGGAATATACCGAAACCAGAACAGGCGAAATTCTTCGTTTTTTGAGGGATTTAGTAAAAAACGAATTCCTGTTGCTGTCGTGAAAGCCGTTAGGAACGAAGCGGCAACTCCCTGGTAAAGCGAGAAGGCGAGAGCAAAGCAGAGCGCACAACTTGCCAGCTGCAAGCATGTGATAGCCTCACGGAATACACATAATAGGCTTAATGTAATTAAAACAAAACCAATCGGATAAGCTATCTGAACGACATCAAAAGACATCATTGAAGCAAAATATGGAAAACTACCGATGATAGCGGCACATATATTGGCAATCTTTTGATCCCGAAGGTTCCACAGCGAAATCAAAACGGTGGTAGAAAGGGCATAGAGCGCACACCCAAAGAAAATCGGCGCAAAAGAAATGCCCAGTTGTCCAGGAAGAAGATAGGTGACAAGTTGCAACCCCCAAGAACCACGACCAATTCCATCAAAATAACTTGAGGTGAGATTTATTTCATCGTCGATTGAGATGTTGCCCAAAAAAAACCCGCTTGCCATCAACATGACTGAGCTTGCAAAAGCGTATAAAAATACTCTCTTGTTAATCAGAGATATCACGTTAATTGGAAATCTAAACATTATTATTTCATGTAAATAGTTCTGCTAAACCCGTATGCCAATTACACACCATCAATCTTGCCACCACAAAATACAAACAATAGAATACCATAAACACTTTGCTAACACTTTTTTCATTTATTAGGCTTAAATTGCAAATATTTTCCCATTCATTTTTGAAGCCAAATCGTAGCCTGATCCAAGAAAGCCCGTGGGATGGGATCCTCAAATCCAACGGCCGAAAAAATCTTACCATATTTGTCATCGACATACTGCGGCGGAATAAATGCTTCACCATAAACTGAGGTTAAATCTTTTCCTCCCCCCTAGACCGTCAAAACAAAACAAACCTTGATCGTAACTCTCTTTTGCTGATTCAATATTCCTAAATGCTTTATGTGCGCCATTGGCAAAACTTGGGATATCAGTTTTTTTGTGTAGAATCTCTAAGTAATCAAAGAACGACTTATGACGGGTTGTCAAAAAGGCCAAACCTCCTGGGCGTAGAATTCGATAAAACTCTTGAATCCAAGCCCACGCATTGGCTTCGCTCAAGTGGGAAAAGACTGAATAACTCAATATATAATCAACTGTTTCATTTTGCAAACCGACAGGAGGCCATGCTTCAGTTTTGACATATTTGGCGCGAACACCATTTCTTTTTGCTTCATCAATCGCGCTATCCATAACATCGCAAGCAATAATACGGTCGGAACAAAAATATAATGATAAAAGCTGAGTAATTCTTCCCCACCCAGACCCGAAATCCACGACCGTACCCAACCCGTTTTTTTCGAATGAGCGATGTTGTTGAACTGCTATCTTTTTGCAGAGGTTTAGATAAGTCAGCGCCTGAAGAAATGTTTGCTCTTGGCTGAGGCCAGTAAAAGCAGATTGAATTTCCAGATTAGGCAGATTTCCGAGGATTTCATTAAGATTAGTCTCAGCCCTATTTCGGGACAATAGCTCTGCGATACCCTGCAGATTCATCGAATCTAGTTTGTTTAATATCTGCTCCGAAACTGCAGAGTCTTGTTTCAAAATATTTTTAGGGGGTTTTTTCTTGAACCCATTTTTCGCATCGCTTGCGAAATGCTTCGATTAAAGCACTTCTTTTTACGTCTTGAAGGTCGAGTATGCTTGCAATTTCCCTTATGACCCCACTGCCTTCACTCCACTCGATCTCACCTGGAGCTTTGGTGCGCGCGTTGGAAGATCCAATACGCCAGTAATTGAGAGGTCGTGCGACATATTCAAAGTCCCCTTTTACAAGCAACCTCACCCAAAATAGCCAGTCGCCACAAAGCTTCATATTTTCATCCACTAATTCCCCCACTTCTGGACTGTTGCGAAAGACCACTCCACTTGCATTAAGGATGGCATTTTTCTTGGAGAGGATTTCAGCGACCACCTGCTGCCCACTTGAGAAGAAATCGGTTTCCCATTGTTTTCCTCCGATATCGGCAAACCAGTCGGTTGGGATACCCAGGTCGCATCCCTCGAGGCTAGTCATCCGAGAACAACAAGCTGCAAGCACAGCCTTTTCGTTCGCTTCTAACCGAGCGACAAGCGTCTTGAGTAGTTCGGAATCCGCACTATCATCAGACTCTGCGATCCAGACATACTTGCCCTTGGCCTCTCTTAACCCCTTGCGCCACTGTTTAAAGCTTGAACCACTGTTCACATCATTTTTTAGGACTCTTCCTCGATCATCTCGAGCCACAAACGCCTTAATAATTTCGATGCTTTCGTCTGTCGAATTATCGTCCAGAAGAATAATCTCAATGTTGCTGTAGGTCTGGTTGGTGATGCTGGCAATTCGTTCTGGAAGAAATTGTGCGTGGTTGTAGTTCGGCACAATGACTGAAACCAGGGGATTCGACCTCTTTTCTATGCGGTCTCTAGCATCTTTTGCTTTTTCACAGTAAACCTGTTTCAGAATCGAAAGGATTTGCGCACTACCTTGAGCGGCATCGTGCTTGATTCGCACAGAGTTTCGCGCCTCGTTACCAAGGGATTTCCGCAATACATCGTTTTTGAGAATCTCCACGATCGCGTTTCCAGCCTCAATGGCATTATCCAAGGGTACGCAGCGGCCACAGGTGTTTCCGACGAACTCAGGCATTCCGCCAGCATCAGTGAAACATACAATTGGAAGTCCTGCATCTGCAGCCTCAAGGGCTACCAAAGGAAATGGATCTTCCCGTGAGGACAGAAAAAAAACATCACCTAGGGGTAGATAGTCGCGCGGAAATTCGCGTTCGCCTATAAAGCGAATTCGAGGATTATGGGGGAGAGCCTTTAGCCCTGCTTCTAAGCGATCAGCTCCAATCCAAATGAAATGCACCTTCCGAAACCGCTGAATAACGTTTTCTGCCACTTGGACAAAAATGTCTGCCCCCTTTCTCCAGTCTGGTGTGCCGCAGCCAAAAACTATTTTTTCATTGCGTTGCACGCCTAACTCAGAACGGAAATTCTCAAGCCTTTCGAGATGCAAGGGGTGGGAAGTCTTAATGTAGGGGTTCTGACATGAAATTATCGTAGATGGGACTCCATGATTGCGGACAAGGTTTTCCTCGACGGGCTTTGAGACGGCAATAAAATGGTCAGCGTTCGATACCGTTGCAGCTATAGTTGGGCCGGGAGCCCAGCGTTCAATAGATTTTTGAAGTTCGTGGACGTAAGACGCAATAGGAACCCCGAAGCGCTTTAGTGTCGGCAGGATAGAGCCCGAGACAACCGTGTTAGCAAGAATCACGTTTGGCCCGAAGGCGCAGAACTCTTCCAAAGCCTCTTTTCGGACTTCTTCTGTTGGGTAGTCAGTTAAAACTATCATCCGTGAAGTTTTCTGGAAATCGCTTCGTAACACGCCATCACAGAGGAGAATGAGGCGAAAGTCCACGTCGTCCCGTTTTTTCCATTCTCGTAGCATGGTAAGCAACAGGATTTGGGCGCCATTACGAGCGGCATCGTGCCCCACGACAAGGACACGAAGGCGAGCCGGAATGACTGGCGGTTTTGTATCGGTGAGTGCAAAGCGGGTGGCGTTCAACCATGCATACCCGTTTTTTATGTCTGGCTCTAGGTGGCAACCTTCCCCCCACTCATTCCATGAATTGATAAAAAGAATCCGTTCGCCTGCTGGACGATTTTTTCTTAGGAATTCTACAGCCTCCTGCAACCATGCCAGATAATTCCCCGGAGACGAATTGATCCACGAATGAGCCCGTTCCCTTTTTCGAGCGGTGTTGTCCCAGCTGGGACACACAGCAGGCCAAGTCGAGGCGTCCATCTGGTTCAGGTCAAAACCTTTGCGTAGCCCCCGATAATCGCGTATTTCGCCCACGCACTTTTCTGAATTTTTATTTTTGATTTCTTTCTTCAAATTCGGCAAGCGAGATCGAAGTGGTGGCATCTGAATCGCGGTATCGAATCCAATTGATGCGGGCTCCAGATCCTCAAAGCCCAACATGAAGGCAAGATGAATTTCCCCAATGCCTTCCTTGCGACAGATTTCACGCCAACGATCCGTGGTTCGACGAGCATTGGGCAATAAACCCGGCCGATAAACTACAAGCAGGGGCTCTCCAGCGACACGGATATACCGAGAATCCCGAAAGGCCGGCAACAAATCATAAATAAAACGCTCGTCACTCTCGGCGGTGTGCTCTTGTTCTATCAGAATTTCGTTGTCGCCCCCATCCCAAGTGCGCGTCCAGTTTTCATTTGCCCAACAAAAACAAAAGGGGAAATCAGGTTTCCCGGTAGCCAGCATGCGATCGGTGGGCATGTTCAGCAGGCGTTTCCCATTAAACCAGTAGTAGTAGTAGCAGAACCCCTCGATTCCGGCTGCTTTGGCCATAGCAGCCTGCTTCTCCATTACGGTTGGGTCATTGAGATCGTAGTAACCCAATTCCTGATGGGGAACATGAGGCTGATAATGACCCTCGTAATGTGGCGTTCCACGTTTCACATTGATCCATTCGGTAAATCCCTTTCCCCACCATTTGTCATTTTCAGGAATCGCATGGAATTGGGGCAGATATAAGGCGATGGCCCGAATGTCTGTTTGTACAGTCCCAAAGTACTGCAACGAATTAGAAGGGATGAAGACTTTATGCTTTGATTTACTTCTGGATTCCGAATCAGTAATGACATCGATTTCTTGCTTTGAGCCTGTCCCCACAAGCCGCGCTTTTTTTTCCTCTTTTCTATTTTTAAACCGCCCCTCTTTGATTCCGTGATTTTGATAGTGCCAGAAGGCGTCGATGCCTGCTTTGGCCACATCTGGATAACGATTAAGATACCAATCCCGATCAAAACAGATCCGGTTAATCCATTTCTTTCTTCTCTTTCGAATGCTTCGCTCCAGCTCCTTGAGGACAGACTTTAAAATACTTAGTTTTTTCGGCCATTCTGACTTCCGTCTTCCTTCCCGAATCCCAAACTCCAAATAGTGATACAAAGGATCCATTCCAACCTCTTTCACATCCGGGTATTCCTTCAGGTACCAATCCCGATTAAAACCGATCCGGTTAATCCATTTCTTTCTTCTCTTTCGGATGCTCCTCTCCAGCCGCCTCCAAAAACCTGGCCGATTCTTCGAACTGTCTAGCGCCTTGCGTATTTGGTGATCTTTTTCCAGCAAGATTGTCCTCAGCTGTGCGGCTTCTATGTCCTTTCCCGCCAAGGCTTTTTGTAGACGTGTAGTTTTTCCCCTCTCCATCTGGACCAAGGCATCAATCTTTTCTGCCTCGTGTATTTGCTGATCTTTTCCCATCAAGATTGTCATTAGCTGAGTGGTTTCAGTCTCCTTTTCTGCCAAAGCTTTTTGTAGACGTGTAATTTTTTCCCTCTCCATCCGGACCAATGCATCTATACCTTTCCCAACCGAACTTATCTCAATATCCACATGGATAGAGAAAATAGGCAATGCGCTAGAAGGCAAAGGGGGCAAAAGAATGAAGGGATCGCCTCCCGTGGAGAGCAGTTCAAGTCCCACTTTTGGGAGATGAAGCTCCACCGACGTGCCGCTTACAACAATTTGCTCGCGATTCTCCTGCAAGTCCCAAAGCACACGCCCGTTCTTATCAAGAAACTTCATGCCTAATAAGCTGATTTTCGCAGCCTGGTGTCCTGGATCTAGTCGCCAGTAAGGCATCTGTTTCGCCGGATCTTTTATGGGTAAAACAATTTTCTCCCTTATGCGTCCGTCTTTTTTTATGGTGTGTGTTATTTTTCTTTTTTCGCTGAAGTCTCCCCTTTTTTGGGAATAAAAGATCTCCAAGTCTGCAAGATTGGTATTATTGAAATTCTCCTCCATTTGCCGCTTCCAGATTTGGTCCTCATACATAGATCCAGCGAGTTCTGGCAGGGGCGCCTTGGAGCATACAGCCACAAGGTAAACGGCATCCTTTAGGCCATTCCTTTTCGAGTTCGCTATGATCCTTTTATCCAACTGAAAAGAGGAAAACCCCATGGTCTGATCTTTAGGCGCGACCAAGCACGAACCAAACGCGACTTTCTGTTCGAAGTATATCATATGTCCATATTTCTGTGACAAGAGTCGCAGAAACTGCTCTCGATAAAGTTCCTTTTTGTGAAACGGGTTTACGTGCTTAGGTTTGTCAGAATATGCGGACTTATCGGGAGTTGAAATTACGAGAATTCCACCAGAATCCAGAACACGTTCAATTTCCCCAAGAAACTGATCGTGGTCTTCGATGTGCTCAAGGGTTTCAAAAGAGACAACCAGGTCCACCGACTTGTCCGGCAGCGGGATTTTCTCACATGCTCCCTCGATAAACTTCATCTTCGGGGACCGATACTTTGTCATAGCATGCGCCACGGTCGCTGGATCAATATCCACTCCCACCACGCTTTTTGCATTGCGACTTAGCATCTCGCTTCCGTACCCCTCCCCGCAGGCAATGTCCAAAACCCTCTTCCCTTCGCTCAAACCGGACGCGAAGGCATAGCGGTGTAGGTGCTCAAGAGCAATATTTCCCCTTATTTGCGGAACATACCTTTCCCCTGTCCACGGCAAATCTTTTGGCGTTGTTTTACTCATGCTTTATTTTTCGGCCTCATAGGCCATCCCTGCGGGGTATTCTTGCGCATGGATTCTTACCTTTTTGAATCCCGCTTCAAAGGCCAATTTCCAAGCATCGCTGCCAAATTCAGTGTGAACCAGATAATCAGCGGCATTGCAATCTGGGGAGCCATGATAACTTGGGGACATTCCTTTGCGGGAACGTGTTCGTCGGTCAACAATTACAGGGATGGTGTAAAATAGTCTCCCCCCTTCTTTCAAAACTCTACAACATTCCCGCAACGCTTTTAGGGGATCAGAGATATGCTCCAGTGTGTCAGAGTGGATCACCAAATCAAAGTGATGATCAGGAAGCTTCAAAGACATCATGTCGTATTCAGGATATTCGACAAGCATGTGACCTGGGTGCCTTTTCAAAAACTCGTGAAGATTCCCAGCTTTGTTGATTTCCAATATTTTCAGTTGTTGGCTAGCGCTACTTTGGATGAAGTCGTCAAAGGAGCCCCCCTCGACAAAAACCGATAAGATCGCAAGGGCAAGCACTCGCACCCGCATGCTGCTTTCACACCCTCGACAAGAATGTCCCTGCTGTCTGTTGATATAATCTACTTCATGCTCGCCTAGTTCCCACTCTTGGATCAGGCCAGGCCACAAAACAGGTTCAAAACTAAACTCTTTACCACCGCATATAGTGCATACGCCCGCTTGAAGATTATTTAGGGGCATTATTTTTTCCTGCTTATAATTTTATAGAATAAGAATCTTCCCCTAGCACGCCATAAGATTATTTTTGTGCTTTATATCGTTAAGGCAATCAGTGAAATACATCACGAGTGTTTATACATGATCAAAATTTTTCTCGCCTCCCAATGAGAATTAGTGAATCTTTGATCACTTCTATGAATATTAATTATTTAATTCAAGGGTTTTTGTGGGAGTGCCCGCGGCTCTTGAAGCCTCCCCCTGCCCGTTGCCCGAGATATCGTGATTGGGGCGACTCGTACGTCCTTGGCTTTTTCTTCTTTGGCACAATGTTCCGCAATCGCACAAATTGGAAAACCAAGTGGGGGGGGGCTACGCTCCGCCCCTCCGTAGCAGCTGGGTTGCAAAGACCTTGAGCCTCACAACTAAACTTGGCCTACTCCGCGGAAAATGTGCTCACCTGTTTCCCCAGACCTTGTTCGCCTCTCGCATCCACCTAAGAAATCCTCCCGCTCCATTGCTGCTTCCACCCTTGAGCATTGGCCTAATCTGGTCAGCAAAATCCGCCTGTACGACTTCCGTTCTCTGGTACTTTGCCATCGCCGGTCTTCTTAAAGAGGCACTGGTGTATGATCCATGGCCCCATAAGTATCGAGAGCAAGTGTTGCCCACGATTGACTACTACCGAACATGGTTAGTAAATAACGATCCCCGCAAACTCGCCTGGATCCGCGTTATCCGTGATCCATATAAGCGAGCGGTCAGTATCTTCCGCCACGTTCTTCGAAACGCCAACAATGAAGGTAGCCTTTTACGCCAAGAACTAGGCCTGGATGCGGGCCAAGAAGACCTTTCGTTTGATTCATTTCTCAGCAAGCTGGAAACCGTAGACATCACCGCTTGTAACATCCACCTTCGCCATCAGCACCACCCGCTGGAACGCTCGATCCGTCCGACTCGGACCATAAACGCCGATCGGGAACCACTTCAGGATACGCTGCTCGACTTCGCCACCCCATCGGAAGACGTGCGCCTGCACCTCAACGCCGAGATTTCTCGGATCAGCTCCTTCCACCATGCTCATCGCACGCTGCATGACAGCGATGTTTCCAAGATCCCCTTTAAGATGCCCTTCATCTCTAACGATTGGCCTGAGTATGATAATTTCCTCAACGCATCGACCCGCCAGAAAATCGAGCGTCTTTATCGTGCGGATTTCGCAGCTTACTCAGCCTTTTTGTAAGGAAGGCTGGATCTCGCAGACTGTGGCACGGGCGAGAAGATCTTCCAATCTTCTGATCAGAAGCGATAGGCTCTGCCCTCCCTCCAACCGTGGTCGAGGAAATGCCGCACCAGTGGAAAATTTGTCCAAACAAGATCCTGGTGTAAAACCAGATAGGCCACTGGATCGAAATCTTGGGGAAGATTTTGATCTGCAAGGTTCTCGCGATCTAGGGTCTCCAATCTATGGCGCAGGCGGTTTTGATAATCTTCAACTGAAGTGCCGGCTTTCTTCATAACAATCTCTAAAGCCTTCCTGTGAACCCGAAGGGACTCCTCCCGCTGCTCCTCCGGCAATTTGTCACGCGCCACACGATTCAGCTCTTCTCCGAAGCCAACGATCCGCCCTCCATCAAAAAAAGTCTTATTGATCCAATCTACTTCGCTGGCAAAACGGATCTGCAACTTATCTTGTAGATCCACAGGAATCAGAGGCTGTTCCGACATAGCATTGGGATCTGCTTCTTGTAGTCCCCGGTTGAGGGCCTCCGAAAAGAGCATGTGCTTTTGAGTCCGGTTTAAATAGAGAAACAGATCGCGCTCTACCCTCGTCAATGAGCGATTCAGTCTGCCGATCTCCCCAGCTAGTGGTGCAAGCTGCGGGCTTGTAACTCCCACGGCCTCAAAAAAAGAACGCAAAATGTTTTGCCGCTCCGAATCATAGTGACGCACCCTGAGTCGGTCTGGAGGAAAAACCCTGGCGAGATTCCGCAGGGCCGTGGCATGCAGCCAGTCAACCGTCGCCGTAAAGTCTACAAACTCCGACGCAACCCAACCCCCTTTTATGCCTTGATCGTAAACCGAGAACAGAAAGGGCAGAACATTACGGACAAAGAAAACGACCCGTACTTCGACTCCTTTTTCCAAAGCTACTGAATCAAGCCTCCGCCATTCCTCCTCAGTTAATCTGGAAAGTTCCTCGTGGGATAGGATCGCCTCTTTAGCCGATCCGACAAAACTCTCGATTTTCGATGCCAGATCCGTGCCACGTGCCATCGGAAAAAGAGAGCAACCATTGCCGCAATTCATATATTTAGGATCTTCTACCCCATTCATTTTTCGATAATAAATATGGGGTGCGGTTGTCGACAACCCCCCTAAATAAAGATAGTTCTGAATGGTTTTGCTCCCCGTCTTATGACCACCGGCGTGAACCCATAGAACTCTTGATTTTTTGGCCCTTTCTCCTAGGGGTCTCGATCGACCATGGAGGAGGCTTTTCCATGCCGTTTTTATCTTGTGAATCATCTGCTCAAATTCTCGAATCTAGAACTTTAGATTAAACCTCGGGACGCCAGCGACTGAGAGCATCCTCTAAAGCTTCTTCTGTCGTCTTAATCCGAATCCCTGCCTTAAGAATCTTACTGGCATCCAAAATACAGTTGGAGCGCGGCGTGACAGCGCCAAAACGATAGAACTCATCGTCACTCGCCCAAAACTCTGGTTTCCAGGCGGGCTTTAGCCTTTGCTGAATTTTTTCCACAACTTCCCGTGTTGAAACATACCCAGGGTTGACCACATTATAAATCCCACCAGGAATTTTCTGAAGCCAGCTATCCAGGCAGGCGGCGGCAAAATCCCCGCGATGGCTGATCGAATTCCAATTTTGGTAAACTTTGGCATACCGCTGTACCTTGGAGAGATAGTTGCGCGAGCCGTCAAACTCATCAAAAGGAATCCGAAGCCGCCAGACGTAAAAATCCGGGAATCCGGCCATCACGTCCTCTGCCAAGGCCTTCGTTCCGCTGTAAAAACTACAGTTGCAGTGTGCGAAACAGAAGTTGGGTTCGTCCGTCTCTGTGAAGCCGGCGATACGGTCCGACCTCTTGGACAACAACTCAGAAACTAATGGCTCAGTCAGCCGGTCCTCCACTGCCCAGGTCCCGCACTCCCGCCGCACTTTGGCTCCGGTATAAATACATCCGGAGGAGACATAGCCCAAGCGCACTCTGGCCGCATCACAAGCTTGAGCCACCGTTTGGGCTAAGGTGACATTCCCAGCAATCGTTTCTCCTCGCTGGTTTTCACAGGCATCCACATTGGGTTTCCCGGTGAAGCCCGCCGCATTAATAACAAACTCCGGTTTCTCTTTTTGAAGAGTAGCCCGCAAAACTCGGTAGTCGGAGTAGTTTATTTCCTTACGAGAGACAGGTCGAAAAGGAATCCCTCTTTGGATCATTTCTTTTTCAAAGGCCTGTCCTATGTAGCCCGATGCTCCCAACAGAAATACCATGTTGGGATAATCTCTCCAAATGACGGAAAAGTCGATCGCTCAATCCCGGTTGATCTTCTCAAGTTAAACTATTTCTCTTCACTCTTTGGATGAGGCATTGTGGTGCCTAAACAAATCCATGGAGACAGCATCTACCCACCCTAAGCCCCCAAGAATCAGTGTCTTAATCCCGTGCTACCAGCAGGCGCGATTCCTGCCCGAGGCACTGGATTCTGTCCTGCGCCAAGATTTTCACGATTTGGAAGTGATTGCTTCCGATGACGCCTCCTCAGACAACACTTTTTCAATTTTGCAAGATTACGCTAGCCGCGACAGCAGAATCCGGATTTTTCATAAGCCCAGCAACTTGGGCATGGTTGAAAATTGGAACTTTTGCCTGCGGGAAGCAAGAGGGGAAGCAGTGAAGCTAATGGGCGGGGATGATCGACTGGATCGCCCCGATTGTCTTTCCCGGCAGTGGCAAAGCTTGCAGGCCCCCGGAGTGGCTTTAGCGGTCTGTGCCCGAAGTATCATCAACGAATCGTCCGTTAAGATCGAAACCTTGGTTAACTTGCCTTCTGGCGTTTACTCGCAGGATAAAATTATACCGAAAATCCTCGAACATCAGGATAATCTGATCGGGGAGCCGGTTTGCTGCCTTTTCCGTCGATCCGATGCCGCTCGTGGATTCTCCGACAGCATCAAGCAAAATACTGACATCGAAATGTGGCTTCACCTTCTTCAGAGAGGCGGCTTGGCGTACGATCCAGAGCCTGTAGTCGTATTTCGCCGTCACTTAAACCAAGCCAGTCAACAGAATTGGATCTCCGGCCTCGCGCGCGAAGAGCACTGCCTTCTCATGCTAAGATATGCTTTGGACAATCACGTGCCCCCAGCCACCAAGTTTCACGTTCTATTCCGCGCGAAAGAAACACTTATCTATGCCCCGTCGGAGAAGATCCGAGAGGCAGCTAATCTTCTGGTCAGCCATCTTGGTGCATTTGAAATGGCTAAACAGAGGGCTCTTTACCATATCCGGCGAACCCTCAGCCGCTGGAAGCGATCTATCTCGAAGCGAATTTTTAAATAAGAGTACGGGAGTCCATTTCCGCTGCCACTAACCTGCGGATTAAATCCTCAAACCCTACGCGAGGTTTCCACCCCAGCCGGTGTCGTGCTTTTGCGGCATTTCCGCAGCTCCGCTTGATGTCCGAAGGACGGCACAGGGAGGAATCAGGCTTCACATGCTTTTTCCAATCTAGCCCGAGCTGGCGAAACGTCTCTGCCACAAACTGCTGAAGAGAATGCTCCTCTCCCGTGGCCACTACGTAGTCATCCGGTTTCTTCTGCTGCAACATCCGCCACATTGCATCCACATACTCCGGTGCCCAGCCCCAGTCTCGGCAGATGTCCGTTCGTCCGAGCATTAATTTTTCCTTAGAGCCGCGGGCAATTCGGACGGCTGTGGAGACGATCTTTCGCGTAACAAACCGGGTCGGCCTCAAGGGGGACTCGTGATTAAAAAGGATTCCCGTGCAAGCAAAGAGCCCGTAGGCCTCCCGATAGTTCGCCACCGCAAAGTGTGCGGCAACCTTGGCTACTGCATATGGACTCCTCGGGCGAAAGGGGGTTTCCTCGTTTGCAGGTCGCGTCGTGTTTCCAAAACATTCACTCGACCCCGCGTTATAGAACCGGGCCGGGTGCTTGAGGAGCCGCAGACATTCAAGAATATTGAGTGTTCCCAAGGAAATGCTTTCAAACGTCTCCACAGGATAGCCGAAGGAAAGCCCCACAGAGGTCTGGCCTGCGAGACTGTAAAGCTCCGCAGGATCCACTTTTTTCAGGGTGGTGAGGACACTCCGGAAATCCCCCATGGCCATGGAGTGCATCTTGACTCGTTTGCGTATCCCCAGTTTCACCAAATTAGTTAAGGAGGAAAGTTCATGATCTCGGGAAGTGCCATGAACCTCGTAGCCCTTCTCCAGCAAAAGCTTCGCTAAATAGGCACCGTCTTGACCTGAAATTCCAACAATCAGTGCTTTTTTCTTTGGCCGGGGCATAGAAATCTACCTATCGAGTCGGGCCTGCAAGTAGGACCGAGGATTTTGAAAAAACCAGCGCAAATGCCCGAGCAACCCCCGGCGGGAGCGAGCCCGCTTCTCTATTTTTTCCGAACGCCAGATTTCTGCGCGTGGAGAAATTGAGGAGGCAAGAGCCCAGAACTCTTCGGGTCGCCGAGAAAAATCAAAAGTCGCCTCCAAAAGACTCGCGGGTGGAGATCTCTTGATTAAGGGTCTTTCCAGAAGAGATTTCACGCGCCGGTTGATTTTTCCGCGGGTCTCCAACCAAATCCGGTGAATCTGCCCGATGGATTCACGTGCCGCGTTTCCCATCCGTTCCAGCTCACTCAGGGAAGTATGAGGGGGAGAAAAAAAATGGTCCCGCCCCCCCCCGTATAGAATCCCATTTTCACCAGAAAGAATATACTCGTTAGCCGTCGACTGGTTTTCTGCCACCACGCACATCCCCATCGCCATCGCTTCCAAAAAAGTCATCCCGATGCCCTCAAATCGTCTGGGGGCGACATAAACATTATAGTTGGCCAATTTGCGGATATAATCCTGTGGATTCTGCCAAGATCTTTCCGCCTTTCCTCTCGCCTCGGCCGATTGCCCTTGCCCAAATTGGGCATCTCCCAGGCGGCGGACCTCTAGCGATCCCACCCCCAGACCCGACAAAAGCCCACGAACCGCCCGATCATCCAGCTCCGTAGGCATCCGCTCCCAGAAGTATGCTCTGGCCCCTTTTTGCCAAGAGACCTGCGAAAATTCGGATGGATCAGGGGCATACTGAAGATACTGGCTGGGAAGCCCTAGACCGGAGAGGCGCTGATGCAGGAATCGGGAAAAGTTGATCCACTCCACCCCGCGCAGGGAGGCAAGGTAACCGTCTGGGGTTAAGCGAGTGAAATCGTGCATGGGAAACACCAGCACCGGGCAAAAGTGTGAGGCCCAAGCGGCGAGATGCTCCAATTGGAAAAGGATGAGCAGTTTGGGCGGTTGCTTCTGCAGGGACGGGAGGTACTCCCGCAAGGTCTCCGGGTCGCCATACAGCATTCTCACCGGACGGCTTATCGCCTCTTTCAACCACTCAAAGGTCTGAGTATGCCGGTGATGGGGATGAGTCAGAAAATCGATCACATGGGCCCTTTTCTGACGGCTTCTTTCATCCGCAAGTGATCCGTCCAAGTTTTCGATCCTAAAACTTTTTCTAATGAAGTCACAAAGTTTTTTGAGACGATCTTTCTCTTGCATAAAGACCTCCAAAAGATGTTTGTCCTAAATAGTTTTCTCATTCTGGAATGAATCCAGGTGGTCAGTGGCAGCTTCCTGTGCTGAATCAGCGTAGCCGAAAGTGTATCCGCTTCGGCCGGGGGAAGGAATGCATGTAGAAAGGATCCGTCAGAGACAAGTTGAAGCCCAAAAATCTCCCCTAACGCTTGAAGTGATTTTTGAGTGTGAAAACCCACGTGTTGACCATGCTCCCATCCATAGTAAGGCCAATCCTCCTGATCCGGAACACGCCGAGGCCGCAACTCCGTGCTGAATATGATACGAGGTCCCCGTGCCAGCATTTTTTTCATTTCTTCCCGAGGATCGGTGAAATGTTCGAAGCACTCAAAGCATGTCACTCCCATAAACTTCATTCCAGAAGGCTCCTGGAAGCCAGCTGCAAACAGATTCTCTGCCATAGGATCATTCCAATAGAAATCAAAACCCACATCCCGCATCAACCTGCAGTAACCACCGTGCCCTCCACCATAATCAATCCATGAACCTCTGTCCCCCGTCATTAGATAAATAGGCAAAGCAGTCTCGTCCCTCAAATGAATGAGTCTCGCCATGCAACCTGTGTCCATAGTGTTAATGACACGATGGTAAGCGTCCTTCAGCCAATAAGGATTTTCGGCAAACAGATAGTCGCAGCTTGGACAAATATATAGGTCGGCAGAATGTGCATTAAGAATAGTCCGGGAGAAGCTCCAGGAGGCCAGGCTTAAACAAATCGGACAGGCCACTTCTCGATTGTTATCTTTCGAAACTGTTAAGTTTTGATTTATATTTGTATTAAGACTCAATAGTAATCTTTCTGAATTATATATTTTATATCAGCATTTCGCTCAAAAGAAAGTGGCTACTTATGTGGTTTAAACAAACTTTTTGCCTTTTAACTTTCTACCGAAGTTTAGAGTTTTGACCATATTTCTCGCCTGAACAGCGCATCCAGTCCTCAATGAAGTAAGAAGGCTATCTATCGCGTAAAGAGGCTTTGCGGAAAGGCAGACGAATTCAAATTATATGAGTTCGGGCGCACTTCTTGTCCGAGCCACGTCAATTTTCCTTTGCTTTTTGCGTGGGACGGTAACTAGCTAATGGCGGGGCAGGCTGTAGCCCAACAACTCTAATGAAGTGCCGCCAAAAAAGGAAAATCGCATTTCGAGTGGGTGCTTTGACAACTTGACGCGACCCGCAAAGGAAGAAACCCCCTTTCGCCCAAGGAGTCCTTATGCGGCAGCCAAGGCAGGTCCCCCTGCTTTCAGATGGTCTTGAGCAACTAATATCGCCCCCATAAGAAGTTGCCTTAACTCGAGCTAAAACTGTTGTTTCATCATCTGCCTTGAAATCAGTTTATTATCTTGCCCAGCAAATCTTGTAGTCGTTCCTGCCGGGAGCGTTGCACGAATCGACTAACTCGTTTGGAAGGGCAGCAATCTTATCTTTTCCTCGAGCCCTTCCTTTGACAAAAGAAATTTCCAGCAACTCAGGCAATCCATCCTTGGCTACTCCTCCACAATTATTTCCGTGGAGGTGTGCAATAAAATGAGTTTTTTGGATCTTTTGCACGATATCTTCAAAGGTTTTTCGGAAGACTCCGGTTTCATGAAATTCGAGCGTCAAATAAGCGATCCTTGATGCAAAGACAATCAGATCAGGCAATACTCGATACTCGGCTGCCTCAATATCCATTTTTACTAAAAGATTTTTACATCCTGACAACCGTGAAAATGCCTTCGGCATATCACAATCTCCCTTTCCAAGAACCTGGTCATGAGCCCTTTCACGAAAATGACGAGCGGGCACGGAAAAAGTATTTCTAAAGTCTTGCAGAATTCTTGAGGCTTCTTGAAATTTTAAATAGCTTCCTCGCAGAGTTAACAACCGCACCAAGGCGGCCCTTTTTTCTCTATAGAACATCCGCTCGGAAACACTGGGGTCGTATGCGTGCAGGGGGATCTTTGGATGGCGCTGTCGAACCTGCCGTTCAAAAGACCAGTTTCGATCTACTCCGAAACTCAACACCCCATCTATTCTCTCAAGGCAGTCGGATGGCAATACATAACCTCCATCATGATCGCAGCCGAATCTTTTAAGTCGCACACCAGAAAAGGGGCGCAGCCAGGAAAGATCTTTCCCAAGTCGACAAAGGATCCGTTTCAATTCACAGATATTAAAACACCCTTTTCTAAATCAAAAGCCTCAAGATTCGAATCTTCAACGGAATGAAAGAGGCCCGTATTAGAAACTGCTTCCATTCTCTGCGTTTAGCAAAAGTCCGCTGATCCCCCGCCAAAGGCTCTCCATCCCCCTCCAATACCAGCTCACGCCTCCCCATTCACTCCGCCATTCTCTTGGCAAAAGCCAGAATTTGCCTATCATCTTGCGCCAACTGTCCCGCAGAGAAAACAGATCGTACGGAGATTTTCTTTTTCTTCCTTTTTTTCAGGCCTCAAAAGATGCACTCGTTTTGACCCTAACTCTTCGCGACGAAGCGCCATAAAACTCTGCGAAGCCGCACAACGCAACGAGTCCACTTTTGCGAAAGTTTTTTCAGCCTTCCTTTGTCCATCCAGGGATCCTCGGGGTTGAGACACCGAAAATGCCACTGATTGGCAGGGATCCATGTTTTCTCCAAGTTGATCGCCACAAGATTTTGTGGGATTGAACAGGCAGCCGCTGAAGAAAGTCCGACAGGATAAGTTATTTTTTTTACATGTGTCCCGCCATTAACACCTACGTTTGTTATTAAGTTTTTTTTTGGATACAAGCAAACCGAGTTCTCCGCCAGAAACATTGCCATTAGCTGATAATCCCAAGTATCTAGGCTTTTTGTTGCGATACGACTCAGGGCATGGGAAAAGAATTTACAGTAAGCCCCACTCATGAAGCGAGATCGTGCAACTTTTCGAACTGCGGTGAAGTCATTATTGCGGCAGAAAGTCACATATCTTTTCCACACCCAGCGCCATGTTGCCCATCCGTAAATCGCTGTGTAGTGGGATAAATACTCCCCAGCCAAGACATTCTCCGGCATGCACCGCGTCCCACAAATTGCGCCGATTCCGGGTTTTGTCTGAGGCTTCCTTTTAAGGTGCTTCTCGCAAAAAAGGAAAAAGCCAGCCGTGGGCACAGTGTCATCTTCCAGAATAATCAAGCTCTCGTATTCTCGAAACGCATCGCTAATTGCCGTTTGCAAATGCCGGCGGCAACCCAGATGCCGGCGAACTCTGAGCCGACCTATTCGCGGATGCTTTTGCGCGATTCGTACGCATTCGCGGAAATTAATCTGATCATCTTTTCCCTTCGGTTTATCCAAAGAGAGAATCGCGCGATACCGACGAGGGATTCGACTGAGGACAAGGAGAAGCTCCTCTGGGCGCCGACACCCACAAACTAATACCCCTGGACGTCCCGTGCTCATGCTAGTTAAAAGTTTCTTTTAGAATTCGATGTAAGTCAATTTTGCGGCAGACTTCCTTATACCGACTTTTTTTTCTGACCAAATACCATGTTCGAATCTTGAATGCCAAATTCTTATAAGGTGACTCGACAATGAGTCCGCAGTTGTGCTTTCGAATCATATCGACCATACGAGAGTCCCCCTGATTACTGATCAGACACTTTCCCAAAGCAAATCCACGCATACATGTACTTGAACTGAATGGATAGGTTGTTGAATCAATCACAAGCCCATCAAGCTTGGCAATTTCATCGTTGCATCCTTTTTCTGAAAGCCAACCCTTCTGCAGGCAAAGCCTCTGCTCTTCGACTAGTTTAAATACTCTGTTTCTTGTTTCTACCTTCCATTCGTCGATCTGCAACAATCCCGACATGCGGCCGAATATTTCAGGGTTTGCATCCATCAAGTCGCACAACAAAGCAATGCCTCTTGGCTCGGTTACTATTCCGACAATTCCGAGCGTGATCTTTTTTTGATCAAAGTTTCTTATTTTTCCCGACAGATTTAAATCAACCAGATCGGGGATTGCACACACCTTCGGATGAGGATTTCGATCGAGGATTTCAGCATCCCAAATCAGGTACCTGACAAACTTTTTCTCGTTTACCAAACGCCGCAAAATCCGTGCTTCATGTGCACGGAGGTTTTCGAGGTTCCTTGCTTGTCTGTATAAAGCGCTTACCCCCCCCAAAGCTGCATGTCTAAATTTTATATTCGCGTCCTGATCATCCAGATCATAAGCCCATACCAAAAACGCAACGCATTCTTTCGCCCCAGTGAACTTCTGAAGAAATTCGCATATGTGATTTGTTTTCTCGGCTGTTGACCATCTTCGAGAAAGCTCCTTGGTATCAAAATACGCAATCCCTCCCTGCTTTTTCTCCCGCGTCTTTACTAAATCATTTGCAGATGGATATCGTGTTCCAAAAGGGGCAAACAGACCTACATAATCAGCACACCTAGAGAATCCATCCGCAAACCTGTCCATCCATACGCCATAATGCCCCCCGCGATCCGGACTTAAGAAGTCAATAATTGCAACGGAACGGCTCATTTCCTTAAGAGGTTAGCCCGTATCGAGCGTCTCTATGCTTGCCAAGGCCTCTTTGAACCCGCTCCCAAAGCCGCGCATAGATCAGACTTGGATCAGGGGGCCGACCTAAATACTGATGCATCTTTTTCTTGGTGGCTCCGCCGAAGTGAAGGGCGGCAAAGCGCACCCATCGCTGGGTGGGCTCATAAAACCCATAAGGTTGTCCATCGCGAAACTCGATCTCTTTGAGGCCTTCGCGATAGCGGAATCCCCCGCTTTGAAAGATATTAATATCCAGATGCACCTCTTTCTCCGGATCCCAAGTGTTATAGATCGCTTGTTGATTCTGCTTTGCGAAGAGAGTCCAAAACCACATGTCGGAGA
>Ga0187845_1000247_pt1 | contig 31007 bp, 31 predicted proteins | sample SpaLakP09_SKY_68_FD_134515 | JGI IMG/M metagenome (GOLD analysis project Ga0187845, IMG submission 134515) | Oligotrophic lake water microbial communities from Sparkling Lake, Wisconsin, USA - SP09_SKY_68 | ecosystem: Environmental > Aquatic > Freshwater > Lake | place: USA: Sparkling Lake... | reverse complement strand
TGGGGATCTTTTCCAGACAGTCTTCTACAGTGATGCGTGCCATCGTTTTACTCCGGGATTCAGGTGATATTGAGCGACTGGAAGGTGTCAGCGCGGGCTCGGCGCTGGGCGACGTACTTGAGTCGCTGGGCATGAACAACGGCCTTCAAATCGAAAAGCGCGCGCTCAAACAATTCGTTAATTATAACGAAGTCGAATTTGCTGACCTGCGCCATCTCTTCGGCTGCATTCTTGAGACGGACTGCGATCACCTCTGGCGTGTCTTCACCACGCCGCTCCAGGCGAGAACGCAGCTCTTCCCAGCTGGGCGGCAGGATGAAGACCAGCACGGCGTTGGCGAAGGCCTGCTTGATCTGCAGGGCGCCCTGGAAGTCGATTTCCAGGATCACATCCGAGCCCTGGGCAATGCGCTCTTCAATGGCTTTCTTGGAGGTGCCGTAGCGGTTGCCGTGCACATGCGCCCATTCCACGAAGGCATTGCTCTGCACCATCGCGTCGAACTCGGATTGCGACGCGAAGTAGTAGTCGCGGCCATGCTTCTCCTGGCCGCGCGGGGCGCGGGTGGTGTGGGAGACCGAGAGGTGAACGTGCGAGTCCAGCTCCAGCAGCGCCTTGACCAGGCTGGATTTGCCAGCGCCGCTGGGCGCCGCCACTACGATGAGATTTCCGGGATAGTCCATAGTTGATGTGCGCTATGCGCTATCAAAAAATGAGTGTTATTCGATATTTTGCACTTGCTCGCGCATCTGCTCGATCAGCACCTTCATGTCCACGCTGATGCGCGTCAGGTCGAGGGCCGCCGATTTGGAGCCCAGCGTGTTGGCCTCGCGGTGCAGTTCCTGGATGAGGAAATCCAGGCGCTTGCCCACTTCGCCACCTTTTTTCAGCAGGCGCTCGATCTCGTCCAGGTGCGAGTCGAGCCGGGTGATTTCTTCGGCCACGTCGATGCGGATGGCGAAGGCGGTGGCTTCGGTCAGGGCGCGATCGCGGGCGGCCTCAGGCAGGATGGCGCCATCGGTCAGGGCCATGGCTTCCTTCCAGCGCTCCATGAAGCGCTGGCGCTGCTGCTCGACGAGCAAGGGCACCATGGGCACGGCCTGCAGGGCCAGGGTGCGCAGCTGTTTGACACGGTCCAGCAGCATGGTCGCCAGGCGTTTGCCTTCGCGCTCCCGGGCCGCCAGCAGGGCGGTGAGCGCTTCTTCGGCCAACACAGGGACGGCTTCGCTCCAGTCTTCCGTGCCGGAATGGGCGTTGGCGCACAGGCGCAGGGCGTCGGCCACCGTGAGCGGGGCGGCGCTGGGCAGCCAGGCGCGCACGGAATCCTGCAGGGAGTTGAGCCGCTGCAGCAGCCGCGCGGGCGGGTCCTGCAGGGTGTTGCTGTCGTCGGTGTCCAGGGCGGCGCGCACCTCGACCTTGCCGCGCTTGAGTCGCGCCGTGAGCAGGCTGCGCAGCGTGGGCTCCAGGGCGCGCAGTTCGTCGGGCAAGCGGAACGAGAGGTCCAGAAAGCGGCTGTTGACCGAGCGGATTTCCAGTCCCAGCCGACGCGATTGGGGTGCGCGGGCGTCGGTTTCAGCGCCGGCGGCAGATGCGCCATGCTGTGCGCTGGCGTATCCGGTCATGCTGTAAACTGGCATTGGACTTTTTGATGGTTGCTTGCGATCCGGCGATTATCCGGGTTCCGCCTTGCCCCCGAATCATCTTCGCAAAATATGTCAAAAATCAAGCCGGCACCCTTGCCGCCCGATACCGCAATTGGCGGTTACCGCGTGGTGCGCCGGTTGTCTTCCGGCGGTTTTGGTGTGGTCTATCTGGCCCTGGATACCGAAGGCCAGCAAGTCGCCATCAAGGAATACCTGCCCTCGTCGCTGGCCACGCGCGCGCCCGGCGAGCTGCTGCCCAAGGTGCCGTCCGAGAAACTCTCGCTCTACCGCCTGGGCCTCAAGAGCTTTTTTGAGGAAGGCCGCGCGCTCGCTCAGATTTCGCACGCCTCGGTGGTGAGCGTGCTCAACTTCTTCCGCGAGAACGAAACCGTCTACATGGTGATGAACTACCTGGAGGGCGCGACCCTGCAGGATTTCATCATCACCGCGCGTGATCTCAAGACGCAGAAGGTCTTCCGCGAATCCACCATCCGCTCGCTGTTCGACGAGGTGCTGCGCGGGCTGCGCATCGTGCACCAGCACAAGATGCTGCACCTCGATATCAAGCCCGCCACCATCTTCATCACCGACGACAACAAGGCCGTGATGATCGACTTTGGCGCCGCGCGCGAGGTGCTGTCCAAAGAGGGCAACTTCATCCGCCCCATGTACACCCCCGGTTTTGCCGCGCCCGAGATGTACCGGCGCGACTCGTCCATGGGCCCCTGGACTGACATTTACGCCATCGGCGCCTGCATATACGCCTGCATGCAGGGCTTTCCGCCCAACGAGGCGCCCCAGCGCATCGACAAGGACCGCCTCTCGCTGGCGCTGACCAAGCTGCGTGGCGTGTACTCCGACAACCTGATCGAGGTGGTGGAATGGTGCATGGCGCTCGACCCGCTCTCGCGCCCGCAGTCGGTGTTTGCGCTGCAAAAGGAGTTGAGCCGCGAAGGCGAGCGCCGCTACACCAAGCTGTCGGTGGCCGAAAAGATGCGCCTGCAGCTCGACACCCTGGTGTCTGATACCAAGAAAAATGTGCAAAAGGTGGGTGAAGCCACCGGCATCGGAGCCAAGCCCAAATGAAAACGACCCACGCAAAGCGGGTTCGGGCAGGGCGCAGTTTCAGTAACGATGCATTGGTGCATCCTTGTTTGCGTGGATCACTATGAAGTTCTCCGTATTCCAGATCAGCCGCCGTGGTGGCCGCGAGAAGAACGAAGACCGCATGGTCTATTGCTACACGCGCGAATCGGGCCTGTTTGTGCTGGCCGATGGCATGGGGGGGCACCCCGAGGGCGAGGTCGCGGCGCAGATTGCATTGCAGACCGTCTCGGCGCTGTTCCAGCGCGAGGCCAAGCCCCAGCTCAAGGATGTGCAGGAATTCCTGTCCGGCGCCCTGCTGGCGGCGCACCACCAGATCCTGCGCTACGCCACCGACAAGGGCATGCTCGACACGCCGCGCACCACGCTGGTGGCGGCCGTGCTGCAGGCGGGCACCGCCACCTGGATCCACTGCGGCGATTCGCGCCTGTACATGGTGCGTGACGGCGACCTGCTCACCCGCACGCGCGACCACTCGTACATGGAGCTGCGCAACAACCCGCCGCCCGGCCTGGAGCGCATCAACCGCAACGTGCTGTTCACCTGCCTGGGCTCGCCCACCAAGCCCATCTACGACATCACCGGGCCTGTGTACCTGGAGCAGGGCGACCGCATCCTGCTGTGCTCCGACGGCCTCTGGGGCACGCTCAGCGACGACGAGATCGCCAAGCAGCTCTCGCGCAACACGGTGTCGCACGCCGTGCCCGACCTGGTCGAAGATGCCCTGCGCAAGGCGGGCGACAGCAGCGACAACGTGACCGTGGTGGCGCTGGAGTGGGAGACGCCCGACGCGTTCGAGTCCACCCAGGGCGTGTCCACCGACAGCATCAGCGAAGACGTGTTTGCGTCCACCATCCAGGCGGGCCCGCTCGACGGGCTGGTGGATGACCTGGACGACGCGGCCATCGAGCGTTCGATTGCCGAAATCAACGAGGCGATTCGCCGCTCCGCCGCTCGAAAAGCCTGACAGACCGATTTGTCCGGGCTGCACAGCCTCGTGCAGCGGGCTGAGGCCTGCTATCTGACCCGTTTCGTTTTCTGGCGTGCGCCTTGGGCGGCGCATGGAAGGCATTTTCTGGACACCCAACGACCATGACCACATTCATCCGCACCGGCGACCGCGCCGCCGACCAGCTGCGCCCCGTGCGCATCACGCGCCACTACACCATGCATGCCGAGGGCTCGGTGCTGATCGAATTCGGCAACACCAAGGTGCTCTGCACCGCCTCGGTGGAAGAGCGCGTGCCGCCGCACAAGCGGGGCAGTGGCGAAGGCTGGGTCACGGCCGAATACGGCATGCTGCCGCGCGCCACCCACACGCGCAGCGACCGCGAAGCCGCCAAGGGCAAGCAGAGCGGCCGCACGCAGGAGATCCAACGCCTCATCGGCCGCTCGATGCGCTGTGTGTTCGACCTCAAGCTGCTGGGCGAACGCACCATCCAGCTCGACTGCGACGTGATCCAGGCCGATGGCGGCACGCGCACCGCCGCCATCACCGGCGCCTGGGTGGCTGCGCAGGATGCGGTCCACCAGCTGCTGGCCAGCGGCAAGATCACCCAGTCGCCCCTGCTGCAGCCCGTGGCCGCAATCTCGGTGGGCATCGTGCAGGGCACGCCGCTGCTCGACCTGGAATATGTGGAAGACGTGGATTGCGACACCGACATGAACGTGGTGATGACGGGTGCCGGCCACTATGTGGAGGTGCAGGGCACAGCCGAGGGCGTGGCTTTTACCCGCGCCGAGATGGACCAGCTGCTGGGCCTGGCCGAAAAGGGCATCGCCCAACTGGTGCAGCTGCAGCAGCAAGCCCTTCAAGATACTCACTAATTAATAGCTGCTCAGGCATGCTGGTCGCGCGGTAGCGGCCATTTTGACTATGAAAATTGTTCTTGCATCCAACAACCGTGGCAAGCTGGCCGAGCTGCAGGCCATGTTCGCTCCGCTGGGCGTGGAGCTGGTGCGCCAGGCCGACCTGGGCGTGGGCGAGGCCGAGGAACCCTTCCGCACCTTTGTCGAAAACGCCCTGGCCAAGGCGCGGTTTGCGTCGGCGCACACGGGCCTGCCCGCGCTGGCCGACGATGCCGGCATGTGTGTTGATGCCTTTGGCGGCCTGCCGGGGGTGGACACGGCCTACTACTGCACCCAGTTCGGCTACGAAAAAAGCGACGCCAACAACCTGCGCGCCTTGCTGGAGCAACTGCAGGGCGTGGCCAACCGCCGCGCCGCCATGGTCAGCACCCTGGTCGCCGTGCGCAGCCCAGAGGACCCCGAGCCGCTGATTGCCGTGGGCCGCGTGGTGGGCGAGATCACCACCGAACCCCGGGGCAGCAACGGCTTTGGCTTCGACCCCGTGATGTTCATCCCCGAGTTCGGCCAGACCTTTGCCGAGCTGCCCGTGGAGGTGAAAAACGCCCACAGCCACCGGGGCCGCTCGGCCGCGCAAATGCTGGCGCTAGTGCGCGAACGTTGGTTGTAGAAGGGACGGCAAGAACGTGGCCCACATCCCGATCACCCCGCAGGCAGAGGCGGAACCCGCCGTCGTGCGCGACATCCAGCACTACATGCGCCCGGGCCTGCTGCAGCTGCCCAGCCTGCCTCCCCTGTCGCTGTATGTGCACCTGCCCTGGTGCCTCAAGAAATGCCCGTACTGCGACTTCAACTCGCACGAGGCCCGTGGCGACGGGGCGGGTGACAACGGCGTGCCTGAGCAGCGCTATATCGACGCCCTCATGGCCGACCTGGAGGCCGCGCTACCGCTCATCTGGGGCCGCACGGTGCACAGCATCTTCATTGGCGGCGGCACGCCCAGCCTGTTCTCGCCCGCAGCCATCGACCGGCTGATCGGCGACATCCGCGCCCGCCTGCGGCTGGAGTCCGACTGCGAGATCACGCTGGAGGCCAACCCCGGCACCTTCGAGAAAGACCGCTTCCGCGCCTTCCGCGCAGCGGGCGTCACCCGCCTGTCGGTGGGGGTGCAGAGCTTCAACGACCAGCACCTCAAGGCGCTGGGCCGCGTGCACGACCGCGCCCAGGCGATGGCGGCGGTGGAAGAGGCCGCAGCGTCGTTCGACACCTTCAACCTCGACATCATGTATGCGCTGCCGGGCCAGACGCAGCAAGAGCTGGAGCAGGATCTGCGCACGGCGCTGGCCTTCAAGCCGCCGCACATCTCCATCTACCACCTCACCATCGAGCCCAACACCTACTTCGCCAAGTTCCCCCCGGCCATCCCCGAGGACGACCAGGCCTACGCCATGCTCGACCGCATCACCGAGCTGACGGGGCAGGCGGGCATGGCGCGCTACGAAATATCGGCCTACGCGCAGCCGGGCCACCAGTGTTTTCATAACACCAACTACTGGCAGTTTGGCGACTACTTGGGGCTGGGCGCGGGCGCGCACAGTAAGCTCAGCTTTGCCCACCGCGTGGTGCGGCAGGTGCGCTTTCGCGACCCGGCGCGCTACATGGACAACGCCCTGGCCGGCCGCGCCGTGGCGCAGGACGACGAGGTGCGCCGCGCCGACCTGCCGTTTGAATACATGCTCAACGCCCTGCGCCTGCGCGACGGGTTTGCGCTGCAGGACTTCATGGCCCGCACGGGCCTGCCCCTCACCGCGATAGCCAAGGGGCTGAAGGAGGCGGAGAGCAAGGGCCTGATCGAGCGCGACCTGGCCCATGTGCGTCCGACCGAGCGGGGCTTTGACTTCCTCAGTGACCTGCAGGAGCTGTTTCTGACTGACTGAGCCGGGTGAAGCGCCTGAATTTCAAGGAAAAAAGGCCGTCTGCGCGCAATGGATAAGCGTTTATAGCTATAAAAATAATAGCTATTGATGGCCGCTGCATTGGGCGCCGACCTGTGCGCCGATCAGCCGCAGCGCACCGCCAGAATGCGCCCGTTGGCATCCACCTCCAGGTTCAGCCGCTGGGTGTCGAACTCCTTGGTGACCATCTGGCCCGGCCGCAGGATGCGCACCATGCGCGCGCCCGACCGGGCCCGTGCCGATTCGACCACCGACGCCGTGCTGCTCTGCCCCACTGCCGCCTGGGCCGGTTGTGCATTGCACAGCGCTTCCGGAGCGGGCGCCTGCGCCTGTGGCTGGGTGGGTGCGGGGGCTTGTCCGTGGCTGGCACAACCCCCCATCAGGGCGGCCATACCCAGGCCGACAACAAGGGCCAAAGCGGTGTTTGTCATGAAACCATCTCCATCAAAAACAGGGCCAGACCATACCGGAAGGTGCGCACCCAAGGGGTGTCGCTGCGTAACCGCCGGTACCGTGCGCAGACCCCGGGCGCGGCCGGGGCTTGACGCCGGTCAAGACACTGTGGGCTGACCGCAACGCATGCGCGCGGCCCGGGGCCTGTGCTGGCGAAGTGATGGGTTGACGTAAGACATGCCCGGCAAAATCGAAGGTGCCCGGATCTGCGCGCCGCGTGGGCCCCTGACTCCCGTGTTTTTGCCGCAGCCCTGTTCCCCATGTCCGACGACCCCGTTCTCCGCCTCCTCCACACCCTGGGCGACACCCTGGATGGACTGGATGTGGCCCTGTGTGCCTTTGACGAAGGCGACTGCACCATCGCCTGGAACCGGACCTTCTTCAAGTTCTTCCCCGAACACGAGGGCCATGTGTACGCGGGCGAGCCCTACCACGCCAACCTGCGGCGGTTCTACACCGGGCGGCTCGACGCGCAGGAGCTGCCCAACATCGAGCGCTACATCGCCGCAGGCGTAGACCGCCACCGCGCCCAGACGCGCCCCTACAGCTTCGAGCACCGGGGCCTGCGCGTGCAGGTGGCCTCGCTGCCCATTGCAGGCGTGGGCCGCGTGCGCGTGTGGCGTGCCCAGGCTTTGCACAACGCGCCTGGTGCTGCAGACGCCGCTGACATCCACGAGCCCGGCTACCTGCGCAGCCCCCTGATCGAAAGCACCGAGCTGTTCGACCGCATCCCCGACGGCCTGATGATCTGCGGCGAGGACCAGTGCATCCAGTGGGTCAACGAGCCCTTCATGCAGATGTACAGCCTCACCGACCGGGCGGCGGCCACCGGTCTCACGTTTGGCGAGGCCTACCGCCACGCCTGGGCGGCCGATGGGCCGGGCGACATGGCGCCGTTTTTTGACGGCCTCTCGATCCTCCAGGAGAGCATGCGTTTTGCAGGCGCGCCGTTCGAAGTGCCTCTGCCGCGCAACCGCTGGAGCCGCGTGATCGCCAAGCAGGGGGCGGACGGGACCGTGTTCTACGCGCATGTGGACATCACCGAATTCAAGCGCCAGCAGCACCTGCTGGCCCAGGCCGAACGCAGCGCCCGCGACAGCGAGGCCCAGCTGCGCGAAAAATCCATCCTGCTGGAGGCCACGCTGGAGCACATGGACCAGGGCGTGGCCAAGATCAGCGCCACCGGCATCGTGGAGCTGTGCAACCGCCGCGCGCTGGAACTGCTGGAACTGCCCGCCGAGCTGATGGCCGCCAAGCCCTCGCTGGTGAACGTGCTGGCCTACCTGCGCGCACGCGGTGAATTCGACGGCGCCTCGCAGGACATCAAGGACCTGCTGCTGCACAGCAACGGCGGCGTCGATCAGCAGCAGGTGTACGACCGCCCCCGGCCCGACGGGCGCATCCTGGAGGTGCAGACTGTGCCCATCAAAGGCGGCGGCGCGCTGCGCACTTTCACCGACGTGACCCAGCGCAAGGAGGCGGAGTCGCGCATCCGCCATGTGGCCGAGCACGACGGGCTCACCGGGCTGCTCAACCGCACGGCCTTCCTGCACAGCCTGCAGGCCGCCGTGGCCGACGCGCGGCGCCCGGGCCGGGGTTTTGCCGTGCTGTATGTGGACCTGGACGGCTTCAAACCCGTCAACGACCGGTTTGGCCATGCGGTGGGCGACCAGCTGCTCATCTGGGTGGCCCAGCAGCTCACGCAGGCCGCGCGCGGCGACGACGTGGTGGCCCGCCTGGGCGGCGACGAATTTGCCCTGCTGCAGCGCAGCGTCTCGGACCCCGACAGCGCCTACCGCCTGGCTGAGCGGCTGGTGCAGGCCATCGGCCAGCCCACCGAAATCGAATCCCACTTCATCCAGATCGGCGCCTCGGTGGGCATCGTCATGGCCCCCGCCGACGCCGTGGACGCCGAAGAACTCCTGCGCAAGGCCGACTCCGCCATGTACCTGGCCAAGGCCTCCGGCCGTGGCTGCGCGCGCATCTATGGCATGTGAGGGGGGCACCCCACAAGCGGCGCTGTCCTACACCCGCGCGTTCTGGTGCGTTTTACGATCGATCCGGTCGATACCCCTTCGACATCCCTCCCGCTTGCTCCAAGCAAGTGTTCAGCCCGCATCCTGCGGGCTTTTTTTTGCCTGGCTGTACAGCCTGGCATATCGCGTGCTTGCCTTCAAAAAAGTCGGCCTATCCCGGGGTCTTTTGACCCTGCTCCATGCGCGCCACATGAAGTGGCGGCACCATCGCTCCATCATCGGTTGCCAGCCTGGGTGTCACGGCGAGGCAACGGCCGCTCGCTACAAAACAAGAATGATCCTGTACAAACCCGGCACCCCATTCATCTACAAAGGCCGACAGGTCACCGTGGACTACATCATCATCCGCCGCACCGGCCTGTGGATCCGCCTGGCCCACAGCGAGGACGTGTGCCGCCCCGAGGACCTGACGCCGATTGCGCCGCAGGGATCGGATCTGGCGGAGAGCGCAGGCCGCACTTGACGACGGTGTGAGCCCTGGTGCCCGCTACTGTGCGGGGCAGCCTCCACGGGTAGGGAGGCTGAAGGGCGGTGGGGAAAGAAAAAACGGGCCGCGCGGGCCCGTTTTTGTTTGGTGCGGTGGCGGAGACGGTGAGATTCGAACTCACGGACGGTTGCCCGTCGGCAGTTTTCAAGACTGCTGGTTTAAACCGCTCACCCACGTCTCCGGGCACGGAAGCGCGGATTCTAGCCGACTGCAGGCGCAGATTTTTTCAGCATGCCCCGCGTCTCGATGAAGTCGATCACCTCGCTCAGCCCGCTCAGGTTCTTCAGATTGGTCATCACAAACGGCTTGAGCAAGCCCTGGGCGTTGGTGCGCATGCGGGTGGTGTCGGCGTGCGCAGACCGAGGTTCGCACCCAGGTGAGGTAAAGGGCGATGTATATCGAGAACAAGGGGAAACTGCGGGGCGTGAGCTGGTGTGGCTCGTTTTGGAGCTCCTGGCCCTGTTGTCTGATAACGGAGCGTTGAATTTCTAGGAAGTAGTGGCCTACTGAAATTACGTGCTGAGCAGTGGATTGGAGTGTGGTCGGATTGTTTCACCGAGGGTGCTCATATTCCAGTCAGATGGTTTTTCATCTCGTCGCTTCGGGCGCAGAAGTGACAGCCACGCCACTATTTCGAATAGTGATTCTGCGACAATTGTTTACGTAGGTAAGTTTGGGGGAGTGTTGTGCGAGTAGCTTTCGCTGTTAAAGAATGGGCCGCGATTGCACCTAGCCTGCAGAGTAAAGAACAATGGATCAACTGGGCCACAGCGCCCTATTGCCCCAATGGGACGGCAGTGGTTGATTTGCCGCATGTTCCGCCGATGGCTCGCCGGAGATTGGGGCACCTAGCCAAAATGGCTGTTTCTGTTGCCGACGTGGTGTTGGTTGGGGCGCAATGTATCGACATGCCCATCATTTGGGCTTCGCGCTATGGGGATGCCGAGAGGTCAATAGCGTTACTCAAATCTCAGGCGTCAGATGAGCAACTGTCTCCCACAGCCTTTGCTTTGTCTGTCCACAACGGCGTAGGCGCCCAACACTCCATTCTCCGGGGCATAGTTGCTAATGCGGTCTGCATTGCATCGTCGCGCTTTGCGCCCGAGTCTGGCGTAGTCGAAGCTGTGGGAATGTTGAACGACGGAGCCGCCGAAGTGCTGTTGGTTTGCTACGACGCACCGCTTCCTTCTGACTATGTGGAGTTCCACGATGAACCCTTGACGGAGTTTGCTTGGGCTGTGTTGCTCGGCCCCCTGTCCCCTGGTGGCAAGGGTTTTGAATTGAGTACCAGCGTGGAGCCGCTTTTTGAAAAGCATGTGGAGCCTGTCCCCGGCACTCTGCCTCATGGGCTTGATGTGCTGCACTTTCTACTTCGTGAGCAGCAACCGAATTTGAATTGTGTCCATGAATCAGGTCAATGGACGTGGGAGCGTGTGCATGCTTGAAATTTTTAGTCAGGGCTGGCGGATTGTGGCCACGGGGCTCTGCTTTGCTGTGTTCGGCCTGGGCGGTTTGATGCTGCGTTGCGTGGTGTGCCCGGTGTTTACCTTAGTGGTGCGCGATCCTGTTCGACAGCAGCGACTTTCGCAGTCCGCGATCCATCACAGCTTTCGCTGGTTTGTGGCTTTGATGAATTTCGTGGGTGTGATTTCCTATGAGGTGCGCGGCAGGGAGCGTCTGCGGCGCAGAGGGTTGCTGATTCTGGCGAATCACCCCTCGCTGATTGACGTTGTATTTCTGATCTCTTTCGTCCGGAATGCTGACTGCATTGTCAAGGCTTCATTGGCGCGTAACCCGTTCACGCGCGGCCCCATCCGCGCTGCAGGCTTCATCACCAATGGGGACGGGGTGGAGTTGCTGGAGGACTGTGTGCGGTCGCTCAAGGACGGCAACAATCTCATTATTTTCCCTGAAGGGACGCGCACGCCGCTGCATGGAAGGAACAAGTTGCAGCGTGGCGCAGCCCATGTTGCCGTGCGTGGACGCATTGACATCACACCTGTGCATATACATAGCAGCCTGCCCATGCTGACTAAAGGTACGCCTTGGTGGAGGGTGCCTGTGCGCAAGCCACACTTCACCATCGAAGTGCGGCCTGACATTGCGGTCGAAGAGTTTTGCTCAACGGCTGCCAGCGAATCCCTCGCCGCTCGCCACGTGACTGAGCACCTATCCGAACAACTATTCAGAGGTCCCTCCTGTGCTTCAACTTGAGCAAGAAATCAAAGAAATCATCATCTCCAGCCTTTCGCTTGAAGACATTACTCCCGATGACATTGATCCTTCTGCCCCACTGTTTGTTGAGGGTCTGGGCTTGGACTCCATTGATGCCCTGGAATTGGGTTTGGCTCTGCAAAAACGATATGGCCTGAGCATGTCTGCTGACTCGGAGCAGACACGCAAGCATTTTCGCAGCGTGCAGTCGCTGGCCACGTTTGTGGCGGCCAGTCGGAAGCAATGAATCGGGCGACACGTGGCGTCCACGGAACTCTGACATGAACAAAGAAGCCATTTATGAGCGCATCGTCTCCATCTTGCAGGAGACGTTCGAGATTGACGCAAGTCGCGTCACACCCAATGCCCGCCTCTACGATGATCTGGACATCGACAGCATCGATGCGGTGGACCTGATCGTGCAGCTCAAACCTTGGGTGGGTGGGCGTTTGAACGCCGATGCGTTCAAGTCCGTGCGCACGGTGCAGGATGTGGTTGATGCCTTGCACCAACTGGTGAGCGAAGCTTCTCCTGCTGCCTAAGCATTGGGGAGAACTGTTAGCCATGCACAAGTTTGTGACCACAGCGCTGGTGGTGCTGACGGTGCTGTACCCGCTGGGCGTGTACCTTGCCATGGGTCACGTGGCGCCGCAGTGGCTGGGCGTGCTGCTGGTGTTGCTGGCCGTGGCGCGCGCCCTGATCACGCGCCAGCGCTTCTGGTGGGCCGTGGCCTCGGGCGCGGCGGTGCTGGCGCTGGCCGCCTGGTGGCAGGGCGATGCGCTGGCCGTCAAGCTCTACCCGGTGCTGGTGAATGCCGTGCTGCTGGTGGTGTTTCTGGTCAGCCTGCGCCACCCGCCCACGGTGGTCGAGCGCCTGGCCCGGCTGACCGAGCCCGACCTGCCCGCCGCCGGGGTACGCTACACCCGCAAGGTGACCGCCGTATGGTGCGTGTTCTTCGTGGCCAACGGCGCTGCGGCGGCCTACACCGCCGCCTTCAGCAGCGATGCCACCTGGGCGCTGTACAACGGGCTCATCGCCTATGTGCTGATGGGCTGCCTGATGGGCGCCGAGTGGTGTGTGCGCCAGTGGGTCAAGCGCCGCGGCGCGCTGGCCTGATTTTGAATTCCCCGTCCCTGTCCAACAACTCCAAGAATCCAGGAATCGAGCAAAGTGAAAGCATTTACAGCGCTGTCTGAGGTGGCCCTGCCGCAGGCACGTGCCGCCGCGCATGCGGTGGCGGCTATCGGCGGTCGTACGGTGCAGCACGCCGACTGGGTGCTGTCCGTGCAGTCCTGGTGCGCCGCCTTCCAGCAGGTGCAGGGCACCGAGGTGGGTCTGTATTTCGACGACCCGCTGGCCTTTGCCGCAGCCCTGTGGGGCGCCTGGCACGCGGGCAAGACCCCGGTGCTGGCCAGCGACCTGCAGCCGCACACCCTGGCGCACCTGCTGCCCCAGGTGCAGGCCACCGCAGGCCTGCTGCCCGGTGCCCTGCAGCCCGACGAAGCCGCAGCCCCGGCCGTGGTGCTGCAGCCCCTGTCGCTGCGCGCGGCGCAGGTGGTGCTGTTCACTTCGGGCTCCACGGGCGTGCCCGAGCGAATCGTCAAGTACCTGTCGCAGCTCGATGCCGAGGTGCATGCGCTGCAGGCCGTGTTCGGCCCCATGGCGGATGTGCCGGGCCTGCGCACGCTGGCCACCGTGTCGCACCAGCACATCTACGGTCTGCTGTTCCGCGTGCTGTGGCCGCTGGCGGCTGGCCGGCACCTGGGCACCGGGTTTCTGCGCTACCCCGAAGAACTGGTGGCCCAGCTCTCGCAGCCCGGCCCCAAGCTCTTGATCTCCAGCCCCGCCATGCTCAGCCGCCTGCCGGACGCGCTCGACTGGGCAGCGGCATCGCAAGGCCTGCGCGGTATCTTTTCATCGGGCGGCCCCTTGCCGCCCGAGGCCTCGGCGCATTGCCTGGCATTGCTCGGCCATTCGCCCACCGAAGTCTTCGGCAGCTCCGAAACCGGCGGCATCGCTTGGCGGCGCAGGGCAGAGCAGGGCGATGCCTGGCAGCCCCTGCCCGGTGTGCAGGTGCGCCTGGCCGACAGCGGCTGCCTCTCGGTGCGCTCGGGCCACCTGCCCGATGCCGATGCCTGGTGGGAGACCGCCGACCGGGCGCTGCCGCAGGATGGCGGCGCCGGCTTCGTGCTGCAGGGCCGGGCCGACCGCATCGTGAAGATCGCCGAAAAGCGCATCTCGCTGACCGCCATGGAAACCGCGCTGCTGGCCAGCGACTGGGTGGCTGCGGCCCGGGCCGTGGTGCTCGAAGCGCCGCCCGCTGCCGACCGCGTGGGCATGGTGCTGGCGCTCAGCGACGCCGGCTGGCTGGCCTTGCAGCAGCAGGGGCGCCGCTCGCTGGGCGCTGCATTGCGTGCGCTGCTGGAGCCTTGCGTGGACCGGGTGGCCCTGCCGCGCAGCTGGCGCTACGTGCTGCGCCTGCCGCAGAACGCGCAGGGCAAGACCACGCAGCACGACCTGCTGGCGCTGTTCCGCCCGCTCATGCCGCAGCCGCTGTGGACGGAACGTGGCGACCTGCTGGCCACGGCCACGCTGCAGGTGGACGCCGGGCTGCGCGTGCTCGACGGGCATTTCCCCGGCGCGCCCATCGTGCCCGGCGTGGCGCAGCTGCACTGGGTGGTGACCCTGGGCACGCAGGCCTTCGGCATCCCGGCGGCCTTCATGCGGGCCGAGGTGGTCAAGTTCCAGCAGCCCATCCTGCCCGGTACCAGCGTGCAGGTGCAGCTGCAATGGGTGCCCGACAAGGGCCATCTGCAGTTTTCGCTCACGTCCCACCGGGGCCCGCACGCCAGTGGCCGCCTGGTGCAAGGGGCCGTTGCATGACCGCGCCGGTGTTCAACCCCGTAGCCATCATCCCCGTCTACAACCACCCCACCACCATCGCACGCATGGTGCAGGGCGTGCTCGGTGCGGGGCTGCACTGCATCCTGGTCGACGACGGCTCCGAGCCCGGCTGCGCCGCCGTGCTCGACGCGCTGGCCGTGCAGCACGGCGCACAGCTCACCTTGCTGCGCCTGCCGCAGAACCAGGGCAAGGGCGGCGCCGTGATGACCGGCATGCGCCACGCGCTGGCGGCAGGCCACAGCCACGCGCTGCAGATCGACGCCGACTGCCAGCACGCCGTGGCCGACATCCCGGCCTTCATCGCACTGGCCCGCGCGCAGCCCGGCACCATGGTCTGCGGCGCGCCGCGCTACGACGCCAGCGTGCCCAAGGCGCGCCTGTACGGCCGCTATGCCACGCATGTGTGGGTGTGGATCAACACCTTGTCGCTGGACATCGAGGATTCGATGTGCGGCTTTCGCGTCTACCCGCTGCGCGAGGCCATCGGCGTGATGGACGGCGCGCGCATCGGCAAGCACATGGAGTTCGACACCGAGATCCTCGTGCGCATGCACTGGAAGGGCGTGCCCTTCGTCACCCAGCGCACGGCCGTGACCTATCCGCAGGACGGGCTCTCGCACTTTCGCGTGTGGCGCGACAACGTGCTCATCTCGGGCATGCACACGCGGCTGTTCGGCGGCATGCTGCTGCGCAGCCCCCTGCTGCTGGCGCGCAAGCTGCTGGGCCGGCGCGGGGCAGGGCAGGCGGCATGACGGCACCCGGGCCGCAGGCTGCCCCGCACTGGGCGCAACTGGGCGAGAACACCTTCGTCGCGGGCATGTGGCTGCTCTACCAGGTGCACAGCTTCCTCGGGCGCTGGCCCTTTCTGTTGTGCCTGTACCCCATCGTGGGCTACTACTGGCTGGCCAGCCCGGTGGCGCGCCACGCCTCGCTGCAGTACCTGCAGCGCATGCACGCCGCCTACGGCCTGTGGCCCACGATGCCCGGCTGGCGTCAGAGCCAGCGGCACTTTCGCATGTTTGCCCAGGTCATCCTGGACAAGCTGCTCGCGCTCAGCGGGCGCTACCGCTTCGATCGCGTGGCCTTCACCGGGCGCGAGCAGTGCATTGAGCGGCTCGCGCAGGGCCGGGGCGCCGTGGTGGTCACCGCGCACATGGGCTGCATCGAGCTGTGCCGCGCGATTGCCGAGCGGCGCTCGGGCCTGCGGCTGAGCATCCTCGTGCACACGGCCCACGCCGAGCGCTTCAACCGGCTGATGCAGCGGCTGGCGCCCGACAGCGGCGTACAGCTGCTGCAGGTGACCGATTTCAACGCCGCCACGGCCATGATGCTGGCCGAGCGCGTGGCGCGCGGCGAGCTCATCGCTATTGCCGGCGACCGCGTGCCAGTGCGCGAGGGCCGCGTCACGCACGCAAGCTTCCTGGGGCACCAGGCACCTTTCCCCTGCGGCCCTTACATCCTGGCCTCCGTGCTCGAATGCCCGCTGTATTTCATGGGCTGCGTGCACGATGGCGCAGGCTACGCCGTGGAGTTCGTGCCGCTGGCCGAGCGCGTGCTGCTGCCGCGCGCACGGCGCGAGCAGGCGCTGGCCGAATACGCCGGCCTGTTCGCGCAGCAGCTCGAACGCATGCTGCGCAAGGCGCCGTACGACTGGTTCAACTTCTTCCCCTTTTGGGATCAGGGCGCGCCTGCGCGCCCTGCGCACACTGCATGATTCACTTCCCTGCCACCCCATCGACCCGGAGGCCTGCGCATGTCCACTGAGAAAGAGCTGGCCTCGCGCGAGCGGCTCAGCCATGAGATCGAGATCACGCCTGCGTTCTACGATATTGACGTGATGGAGATCGTCTACCACGGCCACTACGTGCGCTTTCTCGAACTGGCGCGCAGCGCGCTGCTCGCCAAATTCGACTACGACTACCCGCGCATGCGCGAATCGGGCTATGGCTGGCCCGTGGTGGACATGCGCCTCAAGTACGTGCGCCCGGCCACCTTCGGCCAGGTGCTCAAGGTGCGCGCCACCATCACCGAGTGGGAAAACCGCCTGCGCATCGACTACCTGATCAGCGACGCGGCCACGGGCCAGAAGGTCAACAGCGCCCACACCATCCAGGTGGCGGTGGACATGGGCACGCGCGCCATGTGCTTCGTCTGCCCGCCCGTGCTGTGGCAACGGCTGGGGGTGGCACCATGAAGCCCAGTATCTGGTTGCGGGCTGCCGCGCTGGCCCTGTGTGCGCTGGTGCTCGTGCCGGCCCACGCGGCGGAACCCGCTGCGCAGGACCTGCTGGCCCAGGTGCGCCAGCGCGTACACGACGCTCCCGTGGTGCGCGGCGGCTTCGAGCAGCTCAAGACCGTCAAGGGCTTCAAGCAGCCTCTGCGCTCGGGCGGCGACTTCATCGTGGCGCGCGGCAAGGGCATCGTCTGGCATGTGCAGAGGCCCTTCGAGTCCACGCTGGTGGTGCGGCCCGACAGCCTGCAGTCGCGCGGCAGCGATGGCAAGCTCACCACGCAGATGCGCGCGCAGGACGAGCCCGTGCTGCGCACCGTCAACGCCATGCTGTTCGCCGTGATGTCGGCCAACCTGGCAGAGCTGGCCCAGCACTTCGAGGTGACCGGGCAGGTGGCCGCCAAGGGCTGGTCGCTGCACCTGGTGCCGCGCGACCCCACGCTGGCCCAGTGGCTGGCCTCGGTGGACCTGCAGGGCAACCAGTTCGTGCAGGAGGTGAAGCTGCAGGAGGCGCGCGGTGACAGCAGCCTGATCCGCATCCTCACGCCGGTGGCCGAGAACGCGCTGCGCCCGCAGGACGCGGCGCAGTTCGAATGACGGCGCGCACCCCGGCGCAGGACGCACCCCCCGGCTGGCTCTGGCGCACAGCCGCGCTGGCCTGGCTGCTGGTGCTCATCGCGGTGGGCGTGCACCAGTGGCAGTTCTGGAAGCACGACGGCATCGACACCGACGTGATGGCCTTGCTGCCCGTGAACGAGCAGGCGCCCGACGTGGCCCTGGCCACCGAGCAACTGGTGGGCCAGATGTCGCGCCAGGTGGTGGTGCTGCTGGGCGCCAGCGAGTGGGGGGATGCGCGCGCCGCTGTGCAGGTGTTTCGCCAGTCTCTGGCCACCGGGGCCGGTGCACGCCTGCGCGAGGACCCCATCGCGCAAAAAACCTCCATGGAGGCCGCGCTCGGCTTCTACCAACCCTGGCGCGAGCGTTTGCTCACGCCCGCGCAGCGCGCCATGCTGGCCGGCACGCCCGATGCCGCGCTGGTGCAAAAGGCGCTGCAGGACCTGTACCAGCCCGCCGTGCAGGCCCGCCTGTCCGACTGGGTGAGCGACCCCCTGGGCCTGTGGACCCAGTGGTGGGCCGCGCGCGGCGCGCAAAGCCAGGCCCGCCCGCGCGACGGCGAGCTGTGGGTGGCGGCCGACGGCCAGCAATGGGCGGTGCTGCAGTTCACGCTGGAGGGCTCGGCCTTTCGCCTGTCGGGCGAGCCGGTGCTCGATGGCGCCTTGCAGGCTGCGCTGGCGCAGGTGCGCGCGAAGTGGCCGGATGCCCGCATGCTCACCGCCGGCGTGCCCCTGCATGCCGAGGCCGCCGCAGTGCAGGCCAACTGGGAGATCAACACCATCGGCTGGGGCTCGCTGGCCGGCGTGCTGCTGCTGGCCTGGCTGGCATTTCGCTCGCTGCGGCCGGTGGCGCTGGTGGGCGTGTCGCTGCTGGTGGGCTGCGCGGTGGCGCTGTCGGTCACGGCGCTGTTCTTCGGGCAGGTACACCTCTTGACCCTGGTGTTCGGCGCCAGCCTGGTGGGCGTGGCCGAGGACTATGGCATCCACTACTTCGCCAGCCGCCAGGGCGCGCCCGGGCGCAGCCCGCACGGGCTCATGCGCGCTCTGATGCCGGCGCTGTGGCTGGCCCTGGGCACCAGCGCCATCGCCTACCTGGCGCTGGGCGCAGCGGCCTTCCCGGGCCTGCGGCAGATGGCGGTGTTCTCGGTGGTGGGGCTCACGGCGGCCATGCTCACCGTGGTCTGCTGGTTCCCGTGGCTCGACCGCGGCAGCATGCCGCACAGCCGCGTGGCCCAGCGCATCGGCCAGACGCTGATGGCCTGGCCGCGCTGGCGCCATGCGCTGCCCGGCTCGGTGGCGGTGTGCGTGGCCATGGCGCTGCTCCTGTGGCTGCTGGGCGGCCTGCGCGCGCAGGACGACGTGCGCCAGCTGCAGAACGCATCCACCCCGCTCGTGGCCCAGCAGCGCCAGGTGGGCGAGATCCTGGGCCTGCCCAGCCCCGCGCAGTTCTACCTGGTGCAGGGCAACTCGCCCGAGCAGGTGCTGCAGCGCGAAGAAGAACTCAAGGACCGGCTCGACGCCCTGGTGGCGCGCCAGCTGCTGGTGGGCTACAGCGCGGTATCGGACTGGGTGCCCTCGGCCCGGCGCCAGGACAGCGATGGAGAGCTGGTGGCGCGCGCGCAGGAGGCCGTGTTCAAGGGCGTGAACGCCGAGCTCGGCGAAAGCTTTGCCCGGCCCGCCACGCCGCCGCCAGCGCCGCTCACGGTGCAGGCCTGGCTGGCGCAGCCCATCTCTACCGCCGCGCGTCCGCTGTGGCTGGGCGAGCGCGACGGCAGCTACCGCAGCCTGCTGATGCTGCGCGGCGTGAGGGACCTCGCATCGCTGCCTGCACTGGCCGGTGCCGCGCAGGGCCTCGAAGGCGTGGCCTGGGTCGACAAGCCGGCCGAAATATCCGCCCTGCTGCAGCGCTACCGCATCTCCATGACCGAGCTGCTGCTGCTGGGCCATGTGCTGGTGCTGGCCGCCCTGTGGCTGCGCTTTGGCCGCAAGGCCTGGCGCGCCTGGATGCCCACCGTGCTGGCCAGCCTGGTGGTGGTGGGCGTGCTCACCGCCTTTGGCGCGCCCTGGCAGCTGTTCAACGTGCTGGCGCTGATGCTGCTGCTGGGCGTGGGCATCGACTACGGTATCTTCCTGCAGGAGCATGAGGACGACCCCCATGCCTGGCTGGCGGTGGTCATCGGCGCGGGCAGCACCTGGCTGTCGTTCGGGCTGCTGGGCCTGTCGGCCACACCGGCACTCAAGGCCTTTGGCCTCACCCTCATGCTGGGCCTGCCGCTGGTGCTGGTGCTGGCGCCGCTGTTTCGCAGTGCCACGGACAACAAGGAACATTGATGCAACAACGTCGGATGGAACAGACCGAGGTGCTGATCGTGGGCGCGGGCCCCTCGGGCGCCGTGGCCGCCGGCCTGCTGCGCAAGCAGGGCCGCCAGGTGCTGGTGCTGGAGAAAGAGACCTTTCCGCGCTTTTCGATCGGCGAGAGCCTGCTGCCGCAGAGCATGGCCTATATCGAAGAGGCCGGCATGCTGCAGGATGTGGTGGAGGCGGGCTTCCAGTACAAGAACGGCGCGGCCTTCGCCAAGGGCGATCTGCGCACCGACTTCGACTTTCGCGACAAGTTCTCGCCCGGCTGGGGCACCACCTACCAGGTGCAGCGCGGCGCCTTCGACAAGGTGCTGGCCGATGCCGCCGCCAAGGCCGGCGCCGAGGTGCGCTACCGCCACACCGTGACGGCGGTGGACGTGTCGGGCGAGCGGCCCGAGGTATCGGTCACCTCGCCCGAGGGCGAGGAATACACCGTGCAGGCGCGCTTCCTGCTCGATGCCAGCGGCTTCGCGCGCATCCTGCCGCGCCTGCTGCAGCTCGAACGCCCGTCGGATTTTCCGGTACGCGGTGCGCTGTTCACGCACATCCAGGACGGCATCGCCCATGGCGACATGGACCGCAGCAAGATCCTGATCTCCGTGCACCCGGTGCACAACGAGGTCTGGTTCTGGACCATTCCCTTTTCCGGCGGCCGCTGCTCGCAGGGCGTGGTGGCCACGCCCGAGTTCCTGGCGCGCTACCAGGGCAGCGAGGTCGAGCGCCTGCGCGCCATCATCGCCGAGACGCCGAGCCTGGCCCATGTGCTGCGCAACGCCGTGTGGGACACGCCGGGCCGCTCCATCACCGGCTATGCGGCCAACGTCACCTCGCTGTGGGGCAAGGGCTTTGCGCTGCTGGGCAACGCGGGCGAGTTTCTGGACCCGGTGTTTTCGAGCGGCGTCACCATCGCCGTCACCTCGGCCAGCCTGGCCGCGCGCTGCATAGCCCGCGCCTGGCGCGGCGAGGTGGTGGACTGGCAGCAGGACTATGCCGTGCCGCTGCAGGCGGGGGTGAACACCTTCCGCGCCTTCGTGCAGGGCTGGTACGACGGGGGTTTCCAGGACGTGATCTTCCACGAGCAGCACAGCCCCGAGATCCGCCGCATGATCGCCTCCATCCTGGCCGGCTACGCCTGGGATGCGAAGAACCCCTATGTGGCCGAGCCGCAGCGCCGCCTGCAGGTGCTGGGCGAGCTGTGCCGCATGCAAACACAGCAACCGCAGCAACCGGGGGCCGTGCCCGCATGAGCCTTGCCACGCCACTCGGCTGGGGCGCCGCCCTGTCGGTTCTGCTGCTTGCAGGCTGCGCATCGCCGGGCGCCCCCGATGCCACGCGCAGCCCTCGGCTGGCGCTGGCGCCTGCGGCCCTGCGCTGCGAGGTCGCCGTGCAGCAGCGCTTGACGGTGGAGGTGCCCGGCCGGCCCGCGCAGCAGCTCGAATCCCTGCTCGAAGTGGATGCCGAGGCCGTGCGCCTGGCCTTCTTCGTGATGGGGCAGGGCATGGGCACCCTGGTGTGGGACGGCTGGCAGTGGGACAAGCAGCTCTCGCGCCACTGGCCCGCGCAGCTCGCGCCCGAGCAGGTGCTCAGCGACCTGCAGCTCGCCTTCTGGCCCGCGCGTGCCGTGCAGCGCGCCGTGCAGCCGCCCTGGAGCGTGGAGGTCGGCCCCACCGGCCGCCGCCTGCTGCGCGATGGCCGCGAGCAGGTGCGCGTGCAGTTCGTCGGCGACACCGCCGTCGAGATCATCTACCCCGGGGTTCCTTTCACCCTGCGCATCGAATCGCCCGGTGGCCCCCGTCTGTGCGCCCCGGCGCAGGAGTTGCCGTGATGGCCCGCCCGCATGTCTACCTGAATGCCGTATCGGCACACAGCGCGCTGGGGCTCGATGCCGCATCCATGCGCGCGCACCTGTTCGCTGTCACCGACCCCGCCACCCTGCAGTGGACCGAGCGCTATTCCCCCGGCCGCCGCTTGCCCCTGGGCTGCCTGCCCGCGGGTGCGGTGCTGCCGACGCTGGACTTTGCTCCCATCCACCAGCAATCGCGCAACAACGCGCTGGCATGGGGCGCCGTGCAGGCGCTGCAGGGCGCGGTGCAGCAGGCCATCGACCGCTTCGGCCCCACGCGCGTGGCCCTGGTCGTGGGCACCAGCACGGCCGGCATCGAGGAGGGCGAGGTGGCCGCGCGCCACCTGCTGCACGATGGCGCTTTTCCGGCCAGCTTTGCCTATGCCGTGCAGGAGATGGGCAACGTGACCCAGTTCCTGGCGCAGCACCTGGGGATCCGCGGGCCGGCGCACACCATCTCCACCGCCTGCTCCTCCGGTGCCAAAGCCCTGGCATCGGCCGCGCGGCTGCTGCAGTCGGGCATGGCCGACGTGGTGCTGGCCGGCGGCGTGGATGCGCTGGCGCGCTTCACCGTGGATGGCTTCAGCGCGTTGGAGGCCGTGTCCGGCGAGCGCTGCAACCCCCTGTCGGTCCACCGCCGGGGCATCAACCTGGGCGAGGCGGCGGCCTTCTTCGTGCTCAGCCGCGACGCGGGCCCCGTTCGCCTGGCCGGCTGGGGCGAGTCGCAGGACGCGCACCATATGTCTGCCCCCGACCCCACGGGCCAAGGCGCAGTGGCGGCCATGCAGCAGGCGCTGGCGCGCGCCGGCATGCAGCCTGCGGCCGTGGACTATGTGAACCTGCACGGCACGGCCACGCCGCACAACGACGCAATGGAAAGCTGCGCCGTGCAGAGTGTGCTGGGCAGTGAGGTTGCGGTAAGTTCCACCAAACCGCTCACCGGCCATGCCCTGGCCGCCGCCGGTGCGCTGGAGGCCGTGGTGGCCTGGCATGTGCTGCAGCACAATCCGCAGGGTGTGCTGCCCGTGCACTGGTGGGACGGCGCGGCCGATCCCGCCATGCCAGCCCTGGCCGCCGTGGCGCCGGGCACGCAACTCGGGCGTGCGGCGCGTGCCGTGATGAGCAACTCCTTTGCCTTTGGCGGCAGCAACAGCAGCCTGCTGTTCGAAGCCACCTGACGAATGACGACGAGCCGACTGATGAGCACCGAACTTTTACCCGTCGAGAACTACGTGCCCCACCGGGGCGCCATGCTGCTGCTGGACCGCCTGATCGCCGCCGACGTGGACAGCGCCGTGGCCGAGGTCACCGTACCGCGCTGCGGCCTGTTTTTGCACGATGCCGGCCTGCCCTCCTGGGTGGGCATGGAATACATGGCGCAGACCGTGGCCGCCTGGGCCGGCTGGAACGCCCTGCGCAAGGGCCAAGCGGTGAAGATCGGCTTCCTTCTTGGTTCGCGCAGGTACGAGACGGCCCAGGCCTTCTTCGCGCCGGGGGCGCTGCTCCGGGTCAGCGTGCACTGCGACCTGATGGGCGACAACGGCCTGGGTATGTTCGACTGCCGCATCCATGGCCAGGATGAGACGGAATTGGCAAGTGCGCGCATTTCCGTCTTTGAGCCCGAGGACGGTAGCGCCCATACTTCCCCATCCCCCGCAGCGGGCTAGGGTCGAGACAGGCAGGCAAGCCACCACAGACAACAGATACAACAGGCAACCGATACCGAGAATGAATGAGCTGACGACGAAGACGACGACACCAGCGCCCGCTGCCAACACCACCGTGCTGGTGACCGGCTCCAGCCGGGGCATCGGCCGGGCCATCGCGCTGCGCCTGGCCCGTGACGGCCACGACATCGTGGTGCACTGCAAGAGTGGCATCCAACAGGCGCACAGCGCCGTGGCCGACATAGAGGCCCTGGGCCGCAGCGCGCGCGTGCTGCAGTTCGACGTGGCCGACCGCGCCGCCTGTGCCGCCGCACTCGAGGCCGACATGGAGGCCCATGGCGCCTACTACGGCGTGGTCTGCAATGCCGGCATCGCCATGGACAACGCCTTCCCCGCCATGACCGGCGAGGAGTGGGACCGTGTGGTGCACACCAACCTCGACGCCTTCTACAACGTGCTGCACCCCGTGGTCATGCCCATGGTGCGCCGGCGCAAGCCCGGGCGCATCGTCACGCTGGCCTCGGTTTCAGCCCTGATGGGCAATCGCGGCCAGGCCAACTACAGCGCGGCCAAGGCCGGCGTGATCGCCGCGACCAAGTCGCTGGCCATCGAGCTGGCCAAGCGCAACATCACCGTCAACTGCGTGGCCCCGGGCCTGATCGACACCGAGATGGTGAGCGAAGAGGTGCTGGAGCACGCGCTCGAGATGATCCCCATGCGCCGCATGGGCACGGTGGACGAGGTGGCCGGCGCGGTCGCCTTCTTGCTGGGGGCCGAGGCCTCGTACATCACGCGCCAGGTGATCTCGGTCAACGGGGGGATGGTCGGATGAGTGCTTCCACTACCGTCCGCCGCCGCGTGGTCATCACCGGCGTCGGCGCCTTCAGCCCCCTGGGCAACGACTGGGCCACGGTGCGCAGCCAGCTGCTCAGCGGGCGCAACGTGATCCACCGTATGCACGAGTGGGAGATCTACGAAGGCCTGGGCACCCAGCTGGCCTGCAATGTGGCGCCCTTCGATCTGCCCGCGCACTACAACCGCAAGACTATGCGCAGCATGGGCCGCGTGGCCGTGATGGCCACGCGCGCCACCGAGATCGCGCTGGAAAGCGCCGGCCTGCTGGGCGATCCCTTCGTCAAGAGCGGGCAGATGGGCATCTCGTACGGCTCGTCGGCGGGTACGCCCTCGGCCATCGGCGACTTCGGCCGCATGATCGCCGAGAAGAACACCGAGGGCATCAACGCCAATACCTACATCAAGATGATGTCGCACACGGCGGCGGTGAACATCGGCGTGTTCTTCGGTGCCACGGGGCGCATGATCACCACGTCGAGCGCCTGCACCTCGGGTAGCCAGGGCCTGGGCTACGCCTACGAGACCATCCAGAGCGGCAAGCAGCTGGCCATGCTGGCCGGCGGGGCCGAAGAGCTTGATGCCATCCAGGCGGCGGTGTTCGACACCCTGTTCGCCACCAGCACCAAGAACGACGCCCCCGAGCTCACGCCCCGGCCCTTCGACGCGAACCGCGACGGCCTGGTGCTGGGCGAGGGCGCCTGCACCTTCGTGCTCGAAGAACTCGAGCACGCAAAGGCGCGCGGCGCGCAGATCCTGGGCGAGATCATCGGTTTTGGCACCAACTCCGACGGCACCCACGTCACCCACCCCAACGCCGCCACCATGGCCCAGGCCATGCGCATGGCGCTCGACGATGCCGGCCTGGCACCGGGCGACATCGGCCACGTCAACGCCCACGGCACGGCCACGGAGCAGGGCGATATTGCCGAGAGCCATGCCACGCATGCGGTGTTCGGCAGCACGGTGCCCGTGAGCACGCTCAAGAGCTACATGGGCCACACCCTGGGCGCTTGCGGCGCGCTGGAGGCCTGGATGACGCTGGAGATGATGCGCGAAGGCTGGTTCGCCCAGAACGCCAACCTCACCGAGCCCGACCCGCGCTGCGGTGCGCTGGACTACATCATGGGACAGGCGCGCCAACTCGACACCGACATCGTGATGAGCAACAACTTCGCGTTCGGCGGCATCAACACATCCTTGATTTTCAAACGTTGGATTGACTAAAAATGAAGATTCGAAAAGCAATCGGTTGGGGAAGCGCCCTCGTGCTCTCAATGACGTTGTTCGGTGGTGCAGCGATTGCTCGCACAGCTGATATGTATGACGCCCCCCGCGTGTTGTCTGTTTCTGCCAATCCACTTGATGCGCGGCAGATGCGTGATCGCATCGTGGCAGGTGGTCAGGCACTGGGCTGGGCCGTCATTCGGGAGGAGCAAGGCCTGGTTGAGTTGCGCTACGACAAACAAGGCAAGCACCAAGTGACGGTGGCTGTTCGGTACGACCCCTCAGGCTATAAGATCGACTATGTAGACAGTTTCAACCTGAACTATGCAGTGCAGAGTGGCGTGCGAAAAATCCATCCGAACTACAACCGTTGGATTCTGAACTTGATCAAGTACATCGGACCGGTTTAACTTGTTACCTCCGGGTTTCCTTCGAATGTATCTTGAGAGGTTCTCGACAAGCAAAAAGCTGGGGCTGTATCGTCAGAGAGTTCTCTGGCAGGGGGCCTTTGCTGCCATGCATGGGATGATTTTTCCCGCTAGTCGCCCGTGCAACGCAGTGGAAAACCAGTGATGAACGGCAGTGTTTTTTGTCCGCACAACACACTCCGGAAACTGATCTTCCGCCAGAGCAATGTGGGCATTGCTGTGGATGGTCTGAATCTCTGGGGAACTTTCCTTCTGGCTGGGCGGTGAAGCACCCGCAGGCTCCTGCCACCACGACTGGGCTGCAGTTGTTGTTGGCCCCCCAATACACAATGTGGGAGCAGGCCCCGCAAGTCGTGTCGGCATGGCTCACAGAGAGCGAACAGGCCAGGCTTGATGCCCTTCGTCACGCTTCCAGGCGACGGGAATTCATAGCGTGTCGATATGCGCTGAGACAACTGCTGGCAGCTACAACTGGCACTGCCACAGGCCATTGGCAGCTAGATGCCATTGAGGGCCAGGCGCCTCATTTGAACGCATCCCATCACGGCGCAGAAGTGGCCGCCTCGACGTTTCTTTCCCTTTCCCACAGCGGCACACACCTGGCTTGCGCTGTAGGTTCTGAACCGGTAGGGGTGGATCTGGAGATGGACGACGCGCGAGGGCGAAAGCGAGATGTGCTCGCACTGGCAGCCGTTGCGTGTACCGATCACGAAATGCAGCAATTGGCGTCGATGGCAAGCGAGTCAGCACGGCATCGACGATTCCTGCAATGGTGGACTCTGAAGGAAGCGTTTTTCAAGCGCTCTGGTGCAGGGTTGAGCTTTGCGTCGATCCGCCGTGTCGAATGCCGCCCATGGGCCCCGGGCGATGAGCTTCAGCACCTGCAGGCAAGATCCTGGCTGGGCGTAGTGGGGGACGGGCACCACGTATTTCTCTCCGTGTGCGCCACGCAAAGTGGAGTTCGCTCATGCCGACTCGCAGCCGATTCAAGCATCAAATGGCTTGAAGTAAGCGATTGGAGTTTGATTGCACCATTGCTTTGAAGACGATGGGTTGCTGACGGTGGTTTGCTGACGGTGGAATGTTTGCGAAGAGGCTTACTTAGTTGGTGTTCTTGCGAAGACTGTGAGATTCAACCCCATGGACGTTTGCTTGTCGGCAGCTTTCAAGCCCGCAGGTTTTAAACCATTTACCCAAGTTGTCTCTGGAAGGTGTGAGTTTCAGTTCGCAGCAGGCGCTGATTTTTTCAGCATGCCCCGCGTCTCGATGAAGTCGATCACCTCGGTCAGCCCGCTCAGGTTCTTCAGATTGGTCATCACAAACGGCTTGAGCAAGCCCTGGGCGTTGGTGCGCATGCGGGTGGTGTCGGCGTGCATCACGTCGAGGTTGGCGCCCACGTGCGGGGCCAAGTCGGTCTTGTTGATGACGAAGAGGTCGCTTTTGGTGATGCCGGGGCCGCCCTTGCGCGGGATTTTTTCACCGGCAGCCACGTCGATCACGTAGATGGTGAGGTCGCTCAGCTCGGGGCTGAAGGTGGCGGCCAGGTTGTCGCCGCCGCTTTCCACAAACACGATGTCGGCGTTGGGGAACTCGCACAGCATGCGGTCGATGGCTTCGAGGTTGATGGAGCAGTCTTCGCGGATGGCTGTGTGGGGGCAGCCGCCGGTTTCCACGCCCAGGATGCGTTCGGCGGGCAGGGCGCCGCTCACGGTCAGCAGGCGCTGGTCTTCCTTGGTGTAGATGTCGTTGGTGATGGCCACCAGGTCGTAGTCATTGCGCATGGCCTTGCACAGCATTTCGAGCAGCGTGGTCTTGCCGGAGCCCACGGGGCCGCCGATGCCGACACGCAAAGGGGGCAGTGGTTTGGTGCGGTTCGGGATGTGGTGCAGGGTGCTGGTGGTCATGATCGGAAGAGGCGGGAGTATTGGGTTTCGTGCTGCGCCGACAGGATGGCGAGCATGGCGAAAAGGCCTGGCGCTCGCTGTCCATGAGGCCGATGGCGTGGTCTGCAGCAGGGGGAATGGCGTCGGCCAGGCGCGCCAGGATGCGCTGGCCTGCGCTCTGGCCCAGCTGCATGGACTTGAGGGCGGCCTGCACCATGTTTTCGGCCCAGCCAAAGGCATAGGCCAGCAGCACATCACGCACCGGGGCCTGGGTGGTGGACGCGGCCAGCGCAAAGGCCACGGGGTAGGTGGGGGGTAGGGCGGTCAGGTGGCGCACGGCGGGCATCAGGGTTGCGTCGCCCTGGTACTGGTTGCGCAGCCAGTCGGCCATCGACCGGCCCATCTGCTCGGCCTGCAGGCGCAGCTCGCTGGTCTCGCGGGTGTGTTGCACCCAGTCGTTGAGTTCGCGCACATGCGCCCAGTCGGCGCGGCGCCAGGCGCCCACGGCCTTGGCGATCAGGGCCATGTCACCACGCGCCTGGGTGATGTGGAGCTGGTCCAGCAGCCAGTCGCCCACGGCGGCTTCGCTGGCCAGGCCCGCGTTTTCGATGGCACTTTCTAGCCCCTCGGAATATGAGAACCCGCCCACGGGCAGCGCGGGGGAGGCCAGCCACATCAGCTGCAGAAAGCTGGCGGCGGGTAGGGGGGCGGGGCGGTCGTTGCGCACGGGGAGGTTCCCTCAGTGCCTGTGCCGTGCGCAGGCCGCCGGGCGGGCGCAGTGCAGTGCCCTGGCTTCGACAGGCTCAGCCTGAACGGTGGGGAGGGCGTGCAGCACGGGCATGGGGCTCAGTGGTCGTGGTTGCAGTGGGGACCGTGAACATGGCCCTGGGCGACCACGGGGATAGCCACGGTGCGGCCCCGGGCAGGCGCTGGAACAGCAGCCGCCGCTGGCGCCGGTGTGTGCGAATGGTCGTGATCGTGGCCGTGCTCGTGCTCGTGGTTGTGACCATGCCCATGGTCATGTCCGTGGTCATGCCCACCATGGTGGTGGTGCCCGCCGCCGTGCCCCGCTGCATAGGCACCGCCTTCGGGTTCAAAGGCCAAGTTCTGCTCGGTCACGATCAGGTGCATGGCGCGCAGCATGTCGGCCAGCACGTGGTCGGGTTCGATCTTGAGGTGGTCGGGCTGCAGCTCGATGGGCACATGGCGGTTGCCCAGGTGGTAGGCGGCGCGCGTCAGGTCGAAGGGCGTGCCGTGCTGCGTGCAGTGCGTGATGACCAGCACGGGCTGGGGCGCTGCAATCACGCGGACCATGGAGCCGTCTTCGGCCACCAGCACATCGCCGCCGCGCACCAGCGTGCCGCGCGGCAGGAAGATGCCCAGCTCGCGCCCGGCAGAGTCGGTAGCCGCAAAGCGGCTTTTCTGGCGCACGTCCCAGTCCAGTTCAACTGTGGTGGCGCGCTTGAGCAGCACGGGGGCCAGGCCTTGGCCCTGGGGGAGGAGTTTGGAGGCTTGGAGCATGGAGGTCTGTTTGGTCGGCAAAACGCGCATTGTGGCCCGGGTGGGGCGGCGCGCGGGGTTGCTCACAAGGGGCTGCTCACACGGGGCGGGTCATGAAGAAGCTGTACGGGTCAGGGCCGTAGTCGGCAAAGGGCCCGCATTCCACAAAGTCGTGCTGAAAGTACAGCTGGCGCGCGGGTTCAAAAAAAGGCTGGGGCCCTGTCTCCAGGCTCACGCGGGTGAAGCCGCGTGTGCGGGCCTCGTGCAGCAGGTGGGCCAACACTTGGCGTGCAATGCCCTGGCCCCGGTGGCGGGCGCTGGTGCGCATGGACTTGAGTTCGGCATGGTCTGCATCCAGCCGCTTGAGGGCGCCCGTTCCCACCAGCGTGCCGCCATCGGCCCCGGGCAGCCAGGCGGACCAGAAGGCGATACCGGGCTGGCGCAGCTGGTCCATGTCCAGCGCGTGCACGCTTTCGGGCGGCGACACCGCATACATGTCCTGCAGGTGCTCCTGCATGAAGGCTTCGATGCGCGGGTCGCTCAGGTCGTCCAGGCGGATCTGCAGCGGGGCGGGGAGGGCGGCCATGTATTGTTCAGAACAGGAAGTAGCGCTGCGCCATGGGCAGCACGGTGGCGGGCTCGCAGGTGAGCAGCTGGCCGTCGGCACGCACGGTGTAGGTCTGTGCGTCCACGTCCATCCTGGGCGTGTAGCTGTTGTGCACCATGTGCTGCTTGCGCACGCCGCGGATGCTGCGCACGGCACTGAGCTGCTTGCGCAGGCCGAAGCGTTCGCCAACGCCTGCGTCCAGCCCGGCCTGTGAGACAAAGGTGAGCGAGGTCTTGGCAATGGCCCCGCCAAACGCGCCGAACATGGGCCGGTAGTGCACGGGCTGGGGGGTGGGGATGGACGCATTTGGGTCACCCATCGCAGCCATGGCGATCAGGCCGCCCTTCAGGATGAGCGCGGGCTTCACGCCGAAGAAGGCGGGTTTCCAGATCACGATGTCGGCCCATTTGCCGACTTCGAGCGAACCCACCTCGTGGGCGATGCCGTGGGCAATGGCGGGGTTGATCGTGTATTTGGCCACGTAGCGCTTGATGCGCGTGTTGTCGTTGCGGGCCGTGTCCCCTTGCAGGCTGCCGCGCTGCACCTTCATCTTGTGTGCGGTCTGCCAGGTGCGCAGGATGACCTCGCCCACGCGGCCCATGGCCTGGCTGTCGCTCGACATCATGCTGATCGCGCCCAGGTCGTGCAGGATGTCTTCGGCCGCGATGGTTTCCTTGCGGATGCGGCTTTCGGCAAAGGCCAGGTCTTCGGCAATGCTGGCGTCGAGGTGGTGGCACACCATGAGCATGTCCACATGCTCATCCAGCGTGTTCTGCGTGTACGGCATGGTGGGGTTGGTGGACGATGGCAAGAAGTTGTCTTCACCCACCACGCGCAGGATGTCCGGCGCGTGCCCTCCGCCCGCGCCTTCGGTGTGGAAGGCGCAGATGCCGCGGCCCTTCACCGCTGCGATGGTGTTCTCGACAAAACCCGATTCGTTGAGCGTGTCGGAGTGGATGGCCACCTGCGTGTCGGTGGCCTCGGCCACGTTGAGGCAGTTGTCGATGGCCGAGGGCGTGGTGCCCCAGTCTTCATGGAGCTTGAGGCCGATCACGCCGGCGTCGATCTGCTCGTGCAGCGCGCCCGGCAGGCTGGCGTTGCCCTTGCCCAGGAAACCCAGGTTCATGGGCAAGGCGTCGGCCGCCTGCAGCATGCGCTCGATGTTCCAGGGGCCGGGGGTGCAGGTGGTGGCCAGCG
>Ga0187845_1000246_pt1 | contig 31018 bp, 33 predicted proteins | sample SpaLakP09_SKY_68_FD_134515 | JGI IMG/M metagenome (GOLD analysis project Ga0187845, IMG submission 134515) | Oligotrophic lake water microbial communities from Sparkling Lake, Wisconsin, USA - SP09_SKY_68 | ecosystem: Environmental > Aquatic > Freshwater > Lake | place: USA: Sparkling Lake... | reverse complement strand
TGGTGAACCATCCCGCGTCATCGAGCACGCGCAGCAGGCTCCAGTACAGCGTGCCGTACAGCAGGGTGCAGACCGCGGCGATCTGCACCGCCTTGTCCGCGCGGTGCGCCAGGCTGCCCCAGAACAGGTATTGGCAGCAAAAGAACATCAGCAAGGCCATCAGGGCCAGCAGGCCTGGAAGGACGTTGAAGTCCTCCGGGTCTGCGTTCATCACCTCGCGCAGCGTGCGGCCGCCCGCCAGGGCAGGAAGAATCCAGAGCATGGTGAAGGTCCTTTCAGTGAAGACCAGCCGCCCGACGTACGGACGGCTGGCGGGCTTGACGCTCAGGCGCCGGATCCGGCTTCCAGCTGCCGCGCCTCGTGGGCCTCGTCCGTGGGACCGGACAGCTCGCGGGCCTGCACGTCGAACACTTCGGCCTCTTCAGCACGGCCGGCCTGGCGCGGGAGGCTGCCGTGCAGGCGCCGGTTCAGGGCTTGCAGCGTCGGGTCGGCGGCGGCCAGGCGGCGGGCCTGGGCCTGTGCCGCCCGCAGGCGGTCATGGACTTCGAGCAGATCACGCTCGGCCACGCCGGAGAGGTCGGCCAGGCGCGCAGGCTTGTCGCTGCGCTCGGCGGCGCCGGCCGGGGCCGCGGGGCTGGCGTCGGGCGCATCCAGGGCGATGGCAAACAGGCGCATATGCCGGTCTTCGGCCTCGAACAGCTCATGGGCGCGTTGGACGGCGGCAGAGCGCAGGCGGGTGTCGGTAGCTTGTGTCATGGTGGTGGTGCTTTCATTGCTTGGGTTGGGTCACTCGGCGGGCGTGCGGAAGGCGCTCTTGACCGCGCCGCGGCGGCTGTCGATGAGCTCGGTGAACTCCTGCCTCAGGTTCTTGTAGCGGGCGATGTAGAACTGGATCTCCTCGCGAAAGTCTTCGTCGGTCAGTTCGCCGCGCTCATGGCGCTCGGCCATCGCGTCGAGCACAGCGAAGCGGTCGCCGATGAGCAGCTCACGCCCGGCCTGGAGCACCGACTCGAAACGGCGGATGGCCTGCATTTCGCCGGCCGCGCTGCGCTCGGCAATCACCGCGTGGTGGCGGTTCCAGTCGGTGCGCAGCTCCTCGCGCAGCAGCTTCACCTTGCCGATCAGCACTTCCTTGCCCAGCTTGGTCAGCTCGGCGTAGTGGGTCTCGGTGATCTCGCCGTAGGCGCGGCGCTTGGCCCGCCGCGTCTGGCGATTGAGGCTGTAGTTGCCCAGCGGCCCCAGGTCGGTGGCGGCCATCGAGGCGGCCAGCGTGCTGTCCATGGTGGCGACGTCCAGCGGCTTGGCCGTGGCGCTACCGGCGCCCGGGGCGCTGCCCGGGCTTTGCGATGCATTGCTCGCGAAGCTGACGTAGTTCTGCATATGGCGTTGGCTCATGAGGGGCTCCAGATCTCGGTGGTGGCGGTGGTGAGGCCGAACAAGCTGTTCGTGTGGCGGGTCAGGGTCTTGGCGTAGGCCTTGTTGGCGAGAAAGCGGGCGCGGTAGCTGGAGCGCAGGTCTCGCCAAAGCAGGTCGTCGACGCGTAGGCCCAGCCACTCGGACTGCTCGCGGCCGGCCGGCGCATCGCCCATCAGGGCCAGCGCCTGCTCGACGGTCATGCCGATGCCGAGCTGGTTCCAGCGGGGCTCCAGGTCTTCCAGCGCGGGCAGCAGACCTGCCTGCGACGGGCGCACAAGCAGTCCGAGCGGGACGGTGGCGCCGCGCGGCAGTTGCCGCAGCGCCAGGCGGCGGTTGAAGAGGGTGAGCATGGTGTGCGCCCCCGTTCAGCGGCCGCGGCGGCCGGCCAGGACGCGCTGCGCGCGCTCGCGCACCGTGCGGCTGACCCGCTCGGTGGCCGGGCTGCGGGCGCGGCGCTGGCCCGCCAGCAGATCACTGACCCCTTGCGAAGTCTTGCCGCGGACCTCGCCGGACCGCGACGCCGGAGACGCCGGCCGGGCACCGCCGGCGCTGCCCTCGCGGCCGCGCTGCGAGGGCGTCTCGACCCGGCGCTCACCCGCCGGGCGGCCCTGGCGGTCATGGGCTTCCGGCCGGCCGGAGGGCTTGGCCTGCGCCATCGGTAGGCCCAGGGAAAAGCCGAGAAGGCCCATGAGTAGTTTGCTTGCGACTGACATGCCGAGCTCCTTGAACTGAGAGGGGGACCACCGCCGCACGGAATGTGTCGGCGGCAGGGAAATTCTCGAACTCGAAGCCCGCCCGACCGCCCAACAGTGTGGGAAAACCGCGGCGTTGTGGCGGCACGTCGGCCGCAGGCGGCGGAAAAAAGTGCAGGGCTCGGGAATAAAACGCGCCTGCGCTGCGTCTGCCCCTTATCCCTCATCAAAACGGAGTCACCATGCCCAAGCCCCTGTCTCTCGGCACCCTGGCCGCCAGCCTGCTTCTCGCCGCGGGCCTTGCCCACGCCGCCCCGCCCGCCATCGCCAACGGCGCCCTGGCGGCGCCCAACGGCATGACGCTCTACACCTTCGACAAGGACACCGCCAACAGCGGCAAGAGCGTCTGCAACGGCCCCTGCGCCACGCTGTGGCCACCGGCACTTGCCATGCCCGGCGATCAGCCGGCCGGCGCATACTCGATCGTGACCCGCGATGATGGTGCCAAGCAATGGGCCTACAAGGGCAAGCCGCTTTACTTCTACCAGGCCGACCAGAAAGCGGGCGAACGCAATGGCGACAACTTCAAGGACGTCTGGCACATCATCAAGGAGTGAGCCGCTGAGTTCTCGCCCGCCGTCCGCCTCGCCAGCACCATGCACGACGACCAGCAACTGCTGACCTGGCTGCCACGCCTGCGCCGCTATGCGCGGGCGCTGGCCGGCAACCGCGACGACGCGGACGACCTGGTGCAGGACACGCTGGAGCGCGCCTGGTCCAGGTCCGGACTGTGGCGCGGTGTGGCCGATATGCGGGCCTGGCTGTTTGCCATCATGCACAACCTGCACGTCGATGGCGTGCGCCGCCCACGGCCTCAGACGGTGGATCAGGACGAGGACTTTTTGGAGTTCGCCAGCCCACCCACCCAGGGCGAGCGCCTGGACGTGCTCGATCTGCAGGCGGCGCTGGACCTGCTGCCGATCGAACAGAAAGAGATCCTGCTGCTGGTGGCGCTGGAGGACATGGCCTATGCCGATGTCGCCGCCACCTTGGGCATTCCGATAGGCACCGTGATGTCGCGGCTGTCGCGCGGTCGCGAGCGGCTGCGCGCGCTGATGGAGGGCCGCGCCAGGCCGGTGCGCTTGAAGGTCGTCAAATGAGTTCCCAACACCATCCGATCACCGAAGCCGATCTGCATGCCTATGTGGACGGCCAGCTGACGCCCGAGCGGCAGCGCGAGTTCGAGGCCTATCTGGGCAACCGGCCCGACGAGGCGCAGCGCGTGCAGGAGCTGCGAGCGCAGAAGCGCGAGCTGCGCGCCCTGTTCGACCCGGTGCTGGACGAGGCCCTGCCCGGGCGCCTGCTGCGCGCGGCCCGGCCACGGCCGGCCTGGCACCAGCAGCGCTGGGTGGCCAGCCTGGCCATTGCCCTGGTCAGCGGCAGCGCCGGCTGGGGGCTGCATACGGTATTCCCGCCGGCGCTCGCCCCGCCGCTGGCCCAACAGGCGCCGACTTCGGCCTTTGCCCAGCGGGCAGCCGTTGCCCATGCGGTCTACAGCCCCGAGCTGCGCCGCCCGGTCGAGGTGGACGCGGCGCATGAGGACCAGCTGGTGACCTGGCTGTCCAAGCGCATGGGCGCGCCGATGAAGCCGCCGCGCCTGCAGACGGTCGGCTACGAGTTGGAGGGCGGCCGGCTGCTGCCCGGCGGCCAGGGGCCGGTCGCACAGTTCATGTACCGCAGCATTGAGGCCGGCGGCGGGCGGCTGACGCTCTATGTGTCCAACGAGATCGGTGGCCCGTCCACTGCCGCAGGAGTTTCCAAGCCGGCCAGCGTCAACGCCGAGACCGCCTTCCGCTTTGCCCAGCAGGGTTCGGTCAAGGTGTTTTACTGGGTGGATGGCGCTTTTGGCTATGCAATCGCGGCCGATGCCGACCGCGCCGCGCTGGCCCGGGTGTCCAGCGAGGTCTATCGTCAACTCGGTAGCGCGGCCACGACGAACTAGCACGAGGGCTGGTTACCATCCAGCCATGGTGACCTCGCTCGAACTGGCCCTGCTCTACCTGATCGCCGCCGTGCTGGGCGTGGTGATCTGCCGCCTGCTCAAGCTGCCGGCGATGCTGGGCTATCTGGCCGTGGGCGTGCTGATAGGCCCGAACGCCCTGGCCCTGGCCGGCGACTCGGCCGGGATGAACCACCTGGCCGAGTTCGGCGTCGTATTCCTGATGTTCGTGATCGGGCTGGAGTTCAACCTGCCCAAGCTCTACAGCATGCGCCGGCTGGTGTTCGGCCTGGGGCTGATGCAGGTGCTGCTGACGGTGTGCGGCGCGATCGCCGGCAATGTGCTGCTGATACTCGCCTTTGCCTGGCTGGGCCAGGCCTGGGAATTGCAATGGCAGGGCGCCCTGGTGCTGGGCGCGGCAAGGGCGATGAGCAGCACGGCCATCGTCGTCAAGTTGATGGCCGAGCGGCTGGAACTGGAGAGCGAGCATGGCCGGCGGGTGATGGGCGTGCTGCTGTTCCAGGACTTGGCCGTGGTGCCGCTGCTGGTGCTGATACCCGCGCTGAACTCCAGCGGCGAGGCACTGGCCACCTCGCTGCTGTGGGCCGGAGTCAAGGCGGCGGTGCTGCTGGGCGTGCTGCTCGTCGGCGGGCAGAAGGTGATGCGCTGGTGGCTGACCCTGGTGGCAAGGCGCAAGACCGAGGAGCTGTTCATCCTCAACCTGCTGCTGGTCACCCTAGGCCTGGCTTGGCTGACCGAGCTGGCCGGGCTGTCGCTGGCGCTGGGTGCCTTCATCGCCGGCATGCTGATCGCCGAGACCGAATACAAGCACCAGGTCGAGACCGATATCCGGCCCTTCCACGATGTATTGCTGGGTCTGTTCTTCATCACCATCGGCATGCGGCTGGACTGGCGACCGGTAATGGACAACTGGCTGCTGGTGCTTTTGCTGACCAGCCTGCCGGTGCTCGCCAAGGCAGTGCTGATCGCTGCACTGGCGCGGATATTCGGCGCCCAGCCGGGGGTGGCGATACGCACGGGCCTCTACCTTGCCCAGGCCGGCGAGTTCGGCTTCGTGCTGCTGACCTTGGGGCTGGATAACAAGCTGATCGCCCCGCACTGGGTCAGTCCGGTGCTGGCCAGCATGGTGCTGTCGATGCTGGCCACGCCCTTCCTGATCATGTACAGCAACCGCATCGTGATGCGCCTGTCCAGCACCGACTGGCTGATGCAGTCGGTGGCGCTGACCAGCATCGCCAAGAAGTCCATCAAGGCCCAGGCCCACGTGATCATCTGCGGCTATGGCCGCAGCGGGCAAAACCTGGCCCGGCTGCTGGACGGCGAAAGCATCCCCTATATGGCACTGGACCTCGACCCCGACCGCGTGCGCCAGGCCGCCGCCGCCGGCCAGAGCGTGGTGTTCGGCGACGCCGCCCGGCTGCAAAGCCTGATGGCCGCCGGCCTGGCGCGGGCCAGCGCGGTGGTCGTCAGCTATCCGGACACCGCCTCGGCGCTGAAGATCCTGAAGCTCGTCGGCGAACACGCGCCGCAGGTGCCGGTGGTGGTGCGCACGATCGACGACAGCGATCTGGAGCGCCTGCGCGCCGCCGGTGCCACCGAGGTCGTGCCTGAGGCCATCGAAGGCTCGCTGATGCTGGCCAGCCACGCACTGGCCCTGGTCGGCGTGCCGATGCGCCGCGTGATCCGCCTCACCCGCGATGCCCGTGACGCCCGCTACGGCCTGCTGCGCGGCTATTTCCACGGCGCCGACGACGACACCGGCGAGGAGCGCCAGCAGGCCCGGTTGCTCAGCGTCACGCTGCCGGTGGCCAGCGCCCACGCCGGCGAGCCGCTCTTGGCCCTGGCCCTGCACGCCGTGGGCGTGGCCGTGGTCTCGGTGCGACGCGCCAATGGCGCGGTGCTGCAGGCCACCGATGCGCTGGTGCTGGGCGGCGGCGACACCTTGGTGCTGTCGGGCCAGCCGGAGGCGCTGGCGCTGGCGGAAGACAAGCTGTTGAAAGGGTAGAGAAAACTTGCCCCCGGTGCCGCCTGGGTGACACGCGCCGCGGCGTGCTTGGCACACACTGCACCCAGAGCCTCACGCCACCATGTCCTCGCCCAACGATTCCAAAGCCCCGCGTCGCCGCCGCATCTATCTGATGCGCCATGGCGCCGTGACCTACTTCGACGCCACCGGCCGACCGGTGCTGCCCGAGGAAGTGCCGCTCAACGACGAAGGCCGGGCGCAGGCGATTGCGGCGGGTTTGCAGTTCAAGCAGGACGGCGTGCGTTTTGATCGCGTCATCGTCAGCGGCCTGCCACGCACGGTACAGACGGCCGCCCTGGTGCTGGAGAACGCCGGCCTGGCCGAGGCCTTGGCGCCCGATATCTGGCCCGAGCTGCAGGAAATACGCGGTGGCCGCCTGGCCGAAATCCCCCGCGAACAGATCCAGCAGGCCTTCAACGGCCTCAGCCATGGCGTGCTCAGCGAGGAGCAGCGCTTTCTGAACGGCGAGTCGATTGCCGAGCTGCTGGACCGCGTGCTGCCGGCCATCACAAAGCTGCGAGCGCAGTCCGACTGGGACAGCGTGCTGCTGGTACTGCACGGTGTGGTCAATGCCGCGGTGCTGTCACACGCGATGAGTGGCGGCGGCCGGATGATGCTGGGCAGCCTGGTGCAGGCGCCGGCCTGCATCAATGTGCTCGATGTCGGCGAGGCACCTCAAGACTGGCTGGTGCGCGTCGTCAACTTCTCGCCCCAGCATCCGCTGCACACCCATACGCGCCACACCACGATGGAAGCGCTGCTGGCCCAGTATCTGCAGTACCGCAGTGAACGCTGAAAACTCACCCCCAGGCCACGAGCCTTGCAAGGACACCCGATGATGAACTTCGACTACAGCCCCAAGGTCAAGGACATGCAGCAGCGCCTGCTGACCTTTTTCGATGAACACATCTATCCGAACGAGCGGCGCTTCCATGAAGAAGTGGCCGCCAACCGCGCCAAGGGCAATGCCTGGATACCAACCGAGCTGATCGAGGAGCTCAAGCCCAAGGCCCGCGCCGCCGGCCTGTGGAATCTGTTCCTGCCCAGCTCCAAGCGCGCCCCCGAGGGTTTGACGAATCTGGAATACGCACCGCTGTGCGAAATCATGGGGCGCGTCAGCTGGGCCGCCGAGGTCTTCAACTGCTCGGCACCCGACACCGGCAATATGGAAACGCTGGAGCGCTATGCCACCGAGGCGCAGAAGACCGAATGGCTGGAGCCGCTGCTGCGCGGCGAGATCCGCTCGGCCTTTCTGATGACGGAGCCGGCCGTGGCCTCCAGCGACGCGACCAATATCGAATGCCGGATGGAGCGGGTCGGCGACGAGCTGGTGATCAATGGCACCAAGTGGTGGTCGTCCGGCGCCGGTGACCCGCGCTGCAAGATCTATATCGTGATGGGCAAGACCAATCTGGACGCCGGCCGCCACGAGCAGCAGTCCATGGTGCTGGTGCCGGCCAACACCCCGGGCATCACCATCAAGCGGCCCTTGAGCGTGTTCGGCTACGACGATGCGCCGCACGGCCATATGGAGATCGAGCTGAAGAATGTACGCGTGCCGGCCGGCAACATCCTGCTCGGCGACGGCCGCGGCTTCGAGATCGCCCAGGGCCGCCTCGGCCCGGGCCGCATCCACCACTGCATGCGCAGCGTCGGCGCCGCCGAGCGCGCGCTGGAGCTGATGTGCACGCGCGCGATGAGCCGCACCGCCTTCGGCAAGACGCTGGCCCAGCAGGGCGTCAGCCACGAGCGCATCGCCGAGTCCCGCTGCAGCATCGAGCAGGCCCGCCTCTTGACCTTGAAGGCCGCCTACATGATGGACACGGTCGGCAACAAGGTCGCCAAGGCCGAGATCGCGATGATCAAGATCGTCGCGCCGAATGTGGCGCTGAAGGTGATCGACTGGGCGATCCAGATGTACGGCGGCATGGGCGTCAGCGACGACACGCCGCTGGCCATGATGTGGGCCCACCAGCGCACGCTGCGCCTTGCCGACGGCCCGGACGAGGTGCACCGCTACTCGCTGGCCAAGCTGGAGCTGGCGCGGCATATGCAGATTCCGGGCGACAAGGTCAACATGCCGGTGACGCGGGGATTCTGATGATCTTGCGGGATGGACCTTGCCGTTCACGGCAAGCTCCGTCCCCAACTGACTGGACTCTTTGGAGTGGCGCCTCCACTTGGTTCAGGGCATGATTCGCCCCATGAACCGTTCTGACTCCCCTGCTGGCGCCGCTGCCTTGACCGCGCCGGATGCCATCGCCCACCCCGGGGCCTACATCAAGCACCATATCCGCACCGTGCCCGACTGGCCGGCGCCGGGCGTGCAGTTCCGTGATATCACGCCGCTGCTGTCCAACCCCAAGGTGTTCCGTGTCCTGATCGACATGTTCGTGCACCGCTATTTCGATGCCAAGCCCACGGCCATCGCCGGCCTGGACGCGCGCGGCTTCATCATCGGCTCGGTGCTGGCCTATGAGCTGAATGTCGGCTTCGTGCCGATACGCAAAAAGGGCAAGCTGCCCTTCACCACCGTAGAAGAAACTTACGAGCTGGAGTACGGCAGCGCCACCGTCGAGATCCACACCGACGCCGTCAAACCCGGCGACCGCGTGGTGCTGATCGACGACCTGATCGCCACCGGCGGCACGATGATGGCCGGCCGCAAGCTCTTGCAGCGCCTGGGCGCCGAGGTCATCGAGGGCGCCTGCATCGTCGACCTGCCCGAGCTGGGCGGCTCCGACAAGCTGCGCGCCAGCGGCCTGCCGCTGTTCACGCTGGTGTCGTTCGAGGGGCATTGAGCAGGCGACGCCCTGCAGATGCAGGGCGTCGCCTTGTCACTTAGCGAACCACCGCCAGCGACTCGCGGCTGCCGCCCTTGTAGGTGTACAGGGTCAAGGCGCCGTTCTTGATGTCGCCCTTGGCGTCGAACGAGATCGTGCCGGTCACGCCCTTGTAGCCCTCGGTCTTGGCCAGCACCGGCAGGTACTTGGCCGGATCGGCCGAGCCGGCCTTGACCATGGCCGCGACGAGCACGCCGACCGCGTCGTACGAGTAGGGCGCATAGACCTGCACATCGAGCTTGGTCGAGGCCTTGAAGCGGGCCTTGAAGTCCTCCATCGCCTGCTTTTGCGCGCCATCGACACCGCCGGCCTCGGCGCAGAAGACCTGGCCGTCGTCCATGGTCCCGGCCGCCAGCTTGGGCAGCTCGGCGGTGCAGATGCCGTCGCCGCCGACGAGCTTGACGTTCAGGCCAAGTGCCTTCATCTGGCGCAGCATCGGCCCGGCCACCGCGTCCATGCCGCCGAAGAACACCACATCGGGCTTCTTGGCCTTCAGGCTGGTCAGGATGGCGCTGAAGTCCGTGGCCTTGTCATTGGTGAACTCGCGGCCCACGATCTTGCCACCGGCGGCCTTGGCGCCCTTCTCGAATTCGTCGGCCACACCCTGGCCATAGGCGGTGCGGTCGTCGACGATGGCAATCGCCTGACCCTTCAGGTCCTTGGCGGCGTAGCGGCCCAGGGTGCCGCCCAGGTGCACGTCATCGGCGACCACGCGGAAGGTCGTCTTGTAGCCGTTGCGGGTGAACTTGGGGTTGGTGCTGGACGGCGAGATCTGCGGAACGCCGGCATCGGCATAGACCTTGGACGCCGGGATCGAAGTGCCCGAGTTCAGATGGCCGACCACGCCATTGACCTTGGAGTCCACCAGCTTCTGTGCCGCCTGCGTGCCCTGCTTGGGGTCGCCGGCATCGTCTTCGCCCAGCAGCTCCAGCCTGACCATCTTGCCGCCGATGACCACGCCCTTGGCGTTCAGCTCCTGGATGGCCAGGCGGGCGCCCAGCTCGTTGTCCTTGCCCAGATGGGCGATGGCGCCGCTGGTCGGGCCGACATGGCCGATCTTGACGACCTCTTGTGCGTAGCTGCTGCTGGCGGCCAGGGTGGCCAATGCCAGCGCGGTGATCTTGAATGCTTGATGTTGCATGTCTTGCTCCTTGATGAGGGTGCCCGTGATCAGGGCTTGAGGTCGAATTTCGGTGTGCCCAGCAGCGGCGTCGAGACCGCATAGGCGCCGTGATTGGTGAAGACCCAGATCAGCTTGCGGTCCCACTCGATGAACACGCCGTGCGTCTGGTCGCCGAAGCTGAGATTGATCTTCGGGTCCACCGTCTTCGGTACGAAGTAGCCGGCGATCTTGGGCTCCAGCGGGTTGCTGACGTCATAGATCTGCGCGCCGGCGTTGTAGAAGGCGTAGACCAGGTACTTGTCGCTGGGCGTGCCGGGCTGGTGCCAGTAGCCGCTGCGCTTGGGGCCGAAGCTGCCGCGGCGCTGGCAGTAGTCGGTGATGGGCGCGCCCTTGGGCGGCACGGGCCGCGGCAGGGTGTTGAGGATCTTCGGGTTGGCCGGGTCCTTGACGTCGATCGAGTAGATCTCCTTGTAGGGCTCGTAGCAGTCATCGTTCAGCGGGTAGCCGCTGTAGTAGACGACGCCGCTCTTCTCGACCTTGGAGATGTCGATGTTGTCGCCCTCGGTGCCGGCCTGGCTGACCGGCATGTCGAGCTTGCCGATGCGCTTCATCTTGGCCGGGTCGGACACGTCGATGACGTGGAAGCCCATGCCACCCATCGCCGCATAACCGAGCTTGCCACCCTTTTCGGGGTCCTTGGGGATGAACAGCGGCATGCGCGCGCCCATCCAGGCGGTCTTCTTGCCGACGCGCGGGTTCTTCTTGTATTCCTCCTCCTCGCCCATGCGCGAGCCGGGCACCCACCAGGTGGACAGGCGCTTGGGCTTGTACGGGTCGCTCAGATCAAACGCCATCTGCGCCTCGTTGTAGAGGAAGTTGGCGTACTCCTGGTTGCTGAAGGTGTCGTCCGGCGCGCCGGAGACGAACAGATACTGGCCGCCCCAATAGACCGGGATGTCACCGCAGCCCGAGCCCTGCTGCGGGAACTGGTCGGCCGGGCTGTAGGGGTCCAGCGGCAACTCGGAAATCTTCTTCCACTGCGCCGGGTCCGGGCTGTCGACCTCAAACACGCGGAAGCCGCGGAAGATCTTCTGGTTGCGGATCTTGGCAACGTTCTCCTGCTCCTCGGCCAGGTACTTGTTCTTCAGCACACCGAAGCGGGTGATCTCGAAGCACTGCACGGCCACGTTCTTCTGCAGCTTGGCATTCCACTGGATGGTCAGCGGGCCGAACTCGTTGTTCCAGCCCCAGTTCTTGGCCGCCACCACCTTGATCTCACGCGGATCGGTGATGTCGTAGACCTTGTAGACATTCTTCTCGTGGTGAATCATGTAGCGCCGGCCGTTCAGGTCCAGCGTGGTCTGCCACGAGTGATAGGGGCTCACCAGCATCTCGGCCTGATAGGCCTCGACCTTGGTGTTCATCAGGTACTGGTTCTGGTCCAGATAGTCCAGGCTGCCCTTGAAAGGCTTGGTGCCAGGAATCGCCGGCACCTCGACCGGATGCTTGAAGCGGCCGGTGGCGGCGTCGTAGCCATAGCTGGCCGGATCGGCATGGGCCGGCTCGCCGGGCGAGCGCTTGGGCTCGGTGAGGTCTTCCTTGACCGGAATCGGCGCCTGGCCGGCGGGGCCGGGAACAATCGTCTGGGCCTGCACTTGAGCCGCCGCAAAACCGGCCAGCAGGGCACATAGCAAATGGAGTTTTTTCATGGGATGGGTCCGGTGAAGAATCAATCAGAAGCCGTGGCGCATGCCGATCTGCAGGCCGCGCGGGTTTTCGTTGTTGAGCGGATTGGCCGCACTCCAGCTCAGCGGGTAGCGCACATCGGAGGCCTGGCTGTGGCGCACAGTGCCCACCGTCGCGTACAGCGTCGTGCGCTTGGACAAGTTGTGCATGTAGCCGACCACCAGGCCCGTGCCGTCGGCCAGGTCGGTGTTCTTGCTGTCATTGCGCTTGACCACGCTGACGTAGATGCGGTTGCGGTCATCGAGGTTGAAGCGCCCGCCGATGGCCAGCGAGTTGCCGCTGGTGCGGAAGTCCACATAGGGCGGGTAGGCGTAGTAGCCACTGAAGTGATGGACCACGGCCGTCAGGTCATGAGCGCCGAGGCGGTAGACGGCGGACAGATAGGTGTCGGTCGACGACTCGATCTGGCCCGGCTTGAAGATATTGACCTGCTGCTTGCGGTCGGTGGCGGCGCCCAGATAGAGCGCACCGCCGCGGTAGTCCACGCCGAAGCTGGTGACGCGGCCGTTCTTCGTGCCGTCTTCCTTGCCGGCGGTGACCGTGCCCTTGAGCTGGAAGCCGCTCACGCGCGGCGAGTTGTACTGCACCGCATTGCTCTCGCGCCAGGGTGCGTAGAACACCATCACATTGCTGAGCATGCTGTAGTCGGCGCTGAAGGTCGGGTCGGCGTAGCCGTAGATCCAGTAGGACGTCAGGTTCAGGCGGCCCAGCGAGATGTCGCCATAGTCCTTGTGCGCGAGCTGCACATAGGTTTCGCGCGGGTTGCCCATCACGCCGGTGTCGGCGCCGAAGGTGATCTCGTGCACCGCCTTGGCCTTGAGGCCGCCGCCGAGGTCTTCTTCGGCCTTGAACTGCAGGCGGCTGGTGTTCAGGCCGGCCGAGCTGACGCGCTTGATGGTCTTGCCGCCGGAGCTGATCGACTCGACGTTCAGGTCAACGAAACCGGAGATGGTGACCTGGGCCTGGGCCGGCATCTGCGCGAATGCGGCGGCGGCGGCCAGGGCGCAAAGAGTGGGTTTTGCTTGCACGGGAACTCCTCAGTGGGACAGGATGGGTTGAGTAAAAGAAGAAGGAAACCGGGAACTCAGGTCACGGCCTTGCGGGCCATGAATTCGGCGGCGGACCAGGCGGCGCTGGTCATCACGTCTTGCAAGGTGGCCACCGCGTCCCAGACCTCGGCATGGCTGAGGTACAGGGCGGCAAAACCGAAGCGCAGGATGTCGGGGGAGCGGAAGTCGCCGATCACGCCGCGCGCAATCAGCGCCTGCACGATGGCGTAGCCTTCCTTGTGCGTCAGCGAGACTTGGCTGCCGCGGGCATTCGGTTCACGCGGCGTGGCCAGGCCGAAGCCGTGGCCGGCCAGCTCCTGGTCGACCAGGGCGATGAACAGCGAGGTCAAGGACTGGCTCTTGCGGCGCAGCGCCTGCATGTCGACGCCGTCGAAGGCGGTCAGCGCCGCCTCCAGCGCAATCAGGCCCAGCTGCGGCGCGGTGCCGACCAGCATGCGGTCAATGCCCGGCGCCGGCACATAGCTCTGGCTGAACTCGAACGGCTTGGCATGGCCATGCCAGCCGGTCAGCGGCTGACGCAGGCCGTCCTGATGGCGCTTGGCGACGAACACAAAGGCCGGCGCGCCGGGGCCGCCGTTCAGGTATTTGTAGCCGCAGCCCAGCGCAAAGTCGGCATTGCAGGCATTCAGCGCGCAGGGCATGGCGCCGGCCGTGTGCGCCAGGTCCCAGACCACCAGCGCGCCCACCTCATGCGCGCGTTTCGTGATCGCGGCCATGTCGTAGACCTTGCCGCTCTTGTAGTTGACGTGGGTCAGCGTAACGACGGCCACGTCTTCATTGAGCGCGGCCAGCACGTCCTCGCTGTCGACGGCGCGGAACTCGGCACCGACCAGCTCGGCCACACCGCCGGCCACATAAGCATCGGTCGGGAAGTTGGCGTTCTCGCCCAGGATCACGCGCCGGCCCGGGCGCAGCCGCAGCGCCGCGACCAGCACCTTGAACAGATTGACCGAAATCGAGTCGGCGACGATCACCTCGTCCGCCTCGGCGCCCACCAGCGCCGCGATGCGCCCCCCGACGCGCTGCGGCGCCGGGTACCAGTCGGCATCGTTCCAGGAGCGGATCAGGCCTTGCGCCCATTCCTGCTCGATCGCACGCTGCATGCGCGCCGGCACGGCCCGGGGCATCGCGCCCAGCGAGTTGCCATCCAGATAGATCACGCCCTCGGGCAGGGCGAAACGCTCGCGGCAGGGGGCCAGCGGGTCTTGGGCATCGAGGGCCAGGCAGGCGGCACGCGTGATGGGCGAGGCAAGGGCAGAAGCAGAGGGCAGATCGGAGAGGTTCATTTCGTGTTTTGCGCTGTATCCGAGCGACGTTTCATGTATACATTAAGGCCAGTCTATGTTTTGCTTTGCAGATTTATTACCTAGCTAACCCTACCCCTCCTTGTTTAGGGTAAATTTCACCCAGCAATCACGATTCACGGGTTTTCTTATGCCGATAGAGATCGATGCCACCGACCGCGCTTTGCTGAAAGCGCTACAGGACAACGCCCGGCTCACAACTTCCGAGCTGGCGCAGATGACGCAGATGTCGCAATCGCCCTGCTGGCGGCGCATCAAGCGGCTGGAAGATGCCGGCCTGATCGCCGGCTACAACGCCCGGCTCGACCGCCGCGCGCTGGGCTATGGCGTGATGGCCTTCGTGACCATCAGCATCGACAGCCAGGACGAGAGCCACTCGCTGGACTTCGAGCAGGCTGTGCGCGACATCCCCGAGGTGGTGATGTGCCATGGCGTCTCCGGCCCCGAGGACTTCGTGCTGGTGGTCGTGGCCCAGGATCTGGACGGCTACTCGGCGCTGATGCAAACCAAGCTGCGCCGCCTGCCCGGCGTGAAGATGGTGCGCACCAGCTTCTCGATGCAGGAGGTGAAGGCGCTGCAGGGGATGCCTATTCCGGGGTAAATGCTTGTTGGTGGTTTGCTGTCAGTGGCGCATTGCGAGCCGGCGTCGCCGACACCCCGAATGCGGCGTTTGGCCCTGCGGGCCAAATCCCCTGTGCTGCTCACGCCCAGAGGCTACGCGCCTAACTCGCCCTCCCACCCCCTGCGGGGCCAGCATCTGCCTTTGGCAGATGCCTGTGGTCGGTGCTCGAACAAAGACGCTCGGCCCATCGCCCGGAGCGATGGGCAACCTCCGGTCGCTGCGCTGCTCGGCGCCGCATAGGGGGTGTCGTCGCCACCGACTCGCAATGTGGGCACCGCCGGTGGCACGCCACTCTTGCCACGCCACGGTGCATCCGCGCAGGCACAGCCCCGCCAGCCGACGGGCGCCTGTGCGGGGCCGAGGAGCGCAGCGGCTTGGGCCAGCACGCGTCAGCGTGCGGATCGAAAGACTGACTGGGCGCGATTGTCCGAGGTGAGTGAGCGCAGCGAACGGTCCGAGTTTTGCGCCCGGCCCAAGACGGGAGCACCGCAGGGCAGTCGCCCTGCAAGGGCGACCCCCGCACTGAAGCCCGGCGGCTGGCGGGGCTGTGCCTGCGCCGCCACAAACCCTCAAACCACCAAACTCCACAGCATCCGCACGCCCAAGCCCAGCAACAGCAGCGCAAACACCTGCTTCAACCGCCCCACCGGCAAGGCATGGGCCAACCGAGCCCCCATTGGTGCCGTCAACACGCTGCCCACCGCAATTGCCAGCAAGGCCGGCAGATAGACATAGCCCAGGCTCCACGCCGGCAAGCTCTGCCCGGCGCTCAGTCCGTTGATCACGAAGCCCACCGTGCCGGCCACCGCGATCGGGAAACCCAGTGCCGCCGAGGTGGCGATCGCGCGGTGTATGGGCACCGAGCACCAGCTCATGAAGGGCACGGCGACCGAGCCGCCGCCGATGCCGACCAGGCTGGAGAACATGCCGATGGCAGTGCCGGCCAGGTGCATGCCCGCCGGCCCGGGCAGCTCGCGTGCGGCCTTGGGACGGGCATTGAGCAGCATCTGGCCGCCCACATAGAGACTGAAGGCAACGAACACCGCCTTCAGCGCCGGCGTGGACAGCTGGCCGGCGACGAAGCTGCCGCCCAGCGTGCCTATCAACAGGCCCGGGGCCAACCGCCGCACCACGGCCCAATCGACGGCACCGCGGCGGTGATGGGCGCGCACGCTGGAGATTGAGGTGAACACGATGCTGGCCAGCGAGGTACCCAGCGCCAGATGCGCGATCTGCGCGCCATGGGCCGCGCCCCAGGGCAGGCCGGCGTAGATGAACACCAGCACGGGCACCAGCACGATGCCGCCGCCAACGCCCAGCAGGCCGGCCAGGACGCCGGTCGCGGCGCCGAGCAGCAGGAAATTCAGCAGCTCCATCACAACACCCGGCAGGCTGCGTCGAAGGGAAGACGCGGATGGCGCGGGAACAGGCCAGAGGCATCGCCGTAGCCGAGGTTGCAGATGAAGTTGACGAGCACCTGATGGCCGGGGAACTGGTCTTCTCCAAAGAACTGGGTGTTCACCGCCGCCGCGTCGAAGCCCGACATCGGCCCGCAGTCCAAGCCGAGGCCTCGGGCGGCCAGCATCAGATAGGCGCCCTGCAGGCTGCTGTTGCGGAAGGCCGTGGCCTCGGCCAGCGCGGCGTTCGCGGCGAACGGCTCGCGCGCGGCCGGGTTGTGCGGAAACAGCTGCGGCAGCTGCTCGAAAAAGCCCCTGTCGTAGCCGATCAAAACGCTGACCGGCGCCTGCGCCACCTTGTCGCGGTTGCCGGGCGACATCAGCGGGACGAGCCGCGCTTTGGCCCCTGCGCTGCAGACGAATACCGGCCGCGCCGGCGAGCCATTGGCGCTGGTCGGGCCCAGCTTCATCAGCTCGTAGAGCTCGGCCAGCAGTTCGGGGGCGACCGGCTTGTCCAGCCAGCGGTTGTGGCTGCGGGCCTGGCGGAAAAGCAGGTCCCAGGCGGAGTCATCCAAGGTGTGGCTCATGGTGCTTCGCTGGGTGTTTCGCTCAAGCAGGCGGTGGCGGTGATCTCGACGCGCATCTCGGGGTGCGGCAGCTGGTGCACGGCCACCGTGGTGCGCGCGGGGCCGCTTTGCGCATCGAAGAACTCGGCGTAGGCACCGTTGTAGGCGGCGAAGTCGCGCATATCGGTCAGGTAGCAGGTGAGGGTCACGCAGTGCAGCAGATCGGCGCCCTGGGTCTTCAGCGCCGCGCGTATCTTCTCGATCACGACACGTGTCTGCAGCGCCACGTCGGCCACGCAACTGCCGTCGGCCTGGCGCGCACTCATGCCCGACACGAACAGCCAGGGGCCGCGGCGTTGCAGCTGCGGATAGGCGCCCAGTGGCGCCAGCTTGGTGGTGGTGGCCGCGGCACTCATTTCAGCGTGAACCCCGCGCCTTCCAGCGCGGTGTGCAGCGCCACCGCCTGTGCCACCGACAGGCGGGTCAGCGGTGCGCGCACGCGCTGCCAGGCCGGGTCGTGCAGGCCCTGCGCCAGCATCTCCTTCAGCGCAGCAATCATCGGATAGCCCTGGACGATCTGCCGCACCCGGTCGACTTCGGCCTGCAGGGCCGGGCCCTCGGCGCTGCTGCACTGCTCAATCAGACGGCTGATGCGGCCCGGGTTGATGTTGACGGTGGCCGAGATGCAGCCACGCGCGCCCAGCGGCCGGGTGCGCGAGATGAAGCTCTCCGAGGCCGGGAAGATTGCCAGGCCAGGGAAGCGCGCCAGCATCGTCTGCAAGTTGTCCCAATCACCCGAGCTGTCCTTGATGCCGACGACGATGCCGGGGAAGTCACGCAGCAGGCGCTCGATCACCGCGTGGGTGATGGGCACACCCGACAGCGCGGGGATGTGATACAGGTACAGGCGCAGCCGCGGGTCGGCAATGCGGTCGATCACATCGGCGTAGTAGGCATACAGCCCTTCGTCGGTGATGCCTTTGTAGAAGAACGGCGGCAGCATCAGCACCCCGGCGCAGCCGTGTGCGATTGCATGGCGGCTCAGCTGCGCCGTCTCCTGCGCCGAGCAGGCGCCAGTGCCGGGCAGCATGCGGGCAGGCGGCAGCCCGGCTTCGACCAGCGCGTCGAGCAGATCCATCCGCTCGGTGCCGGCCATCGAGTTGGCCTCGCTGTTGGTGCCGAACGGGGCCAGGCCAGCGCCCTGCTCCAGCAGCCAGCGGCAATGGGCGATGAAGCGGGCCGTGTCGGGGCTGGCGTCGGTTTGGAAAGGGGTGACGACGGGCGCAAACGCCCCGGTCAAGACATCGGTGACCATGGGTATCTCCAGGATTGAAAAGGGGAAGCGCCGAGGAGGCGCCCTGCGGCGAACGCCGCTAGGAAGGGCAGGGGGCGAGGCCGCGGCTGAAGTCCAGCAGCTGCTCGCCAAAAGCGTCATCGCCGCTGTCGATGTGCGCGACGATGGACGTGTGGTTGTGCTCAGGCAACCAGATCGAGCGCGGCGCACGGCCCTGGGCCAGGCCGACGCGGTGGCAGAACTCCGCGGCATAGACATCCAGCCAGGGGTTCTCGTACTGGGCCACGGCCACCAGGGCCGGCACGTTCAGCCCTGCGGCGTGGGTGACGGCAGAGTCGGGATCGTAGCGGGCTTCGTCCTCACCGAAATAGGCGCGCACGCCAGCCGCGTTCGGGTTGTCGGCACGCACATCGGCACGCAGCCGCGCGCTGATCAGCACCACACCTGCCACTCGCGGCTGCGCCGGCCGCACGCACGGATCGCAGACATAGCTGGCCACGTGGGCACCGCCGGCCGAGTGGCCAACCAGCACGATGCGCTGCGCATCGCCGCCGAAGCTGGCAGCATGGGCGCGCACCCAGTCCACCGCCAGGGCCAGGTCTTGCACACCGGCCGGGAACGGCGCCTCGGGCGCCAGCCGGTACTCGACATTGATGCCGACAAATCCATGGCGCGCGAAGAAGCGGGGCACATTGCCGTAGACCTGCTCGGTCGGATTCATCTGACCGCGCAGGAACGCGCCACCGTGGACGAACATCATGATGGGAAGACTAGCGCCTGGCTGCTGCGCCTCTAGGCCCTGGTAGATGTCCAAGCGCTGGCGCGGGTGCTCGCCATAGGCCTGGTCGCGCTGGAGCGCCAAGCCGGTCAGTGGCCGGTCGGCCAGCGCGGCGCTGTAGGCGCGCACCACTTGGTCGCGGTGGCTGTTGATGTCGGTCGCCCAGCGGGGGCCGATCTCGCGCAGCAGCGCTTGAAGGTCGGTGCTCATATCAGTGACACGCCACATAAACACTGGAGCGGCAGGGACGAGGGCGCGCCGGCCGCTGCGGGCTGAAGCATCGTCCGGCCCTCAACGGACCGAACTTCGGCTTCTTTATGCCCGCTGCGACCGACACGCCCTCATCCCTGCTACGGACCGGGTGCCCGTTCGCCAGTCCGCAAGACACCTGCGTAGCTCGCGGATGGCGGCCACCAGCGCATCCGCAGAGGGGGTGGGGGGCCGGCCACAGAGGGCATAAAGAAGCTGAAGGTCGGTCCGAACGGACCGGCCCAAGCTTCAGCCCGCAGTGGTCGGCCCCCCGCCCCCTCTGCCGCCACACAACAGCGAAACGCTCGGCACGCTTCATTTCAGTACACGCCCATCAGCTTGGACAGTTCGGCGATGTACTCGCCATAGCGCGGGTCCTGCTTGATCGTTTCCGGCATGCGCGGGCGCGGCAGATCGATGGTCACCTCGCGCACGACGCGGCCGGGCCGGCCCGACATCACCAGCACGCGGTCCGACAGGAACACCGCCTCGGCGATGCTGTGCGTGACCAGCAGCACCGTCTGGCGCTGCTCCTGCCAGATGCGCAAGAGCTCGACATTGAGCTTGTCGCGAGTCAGTGCGTCGAGCGCGCCGAACGGCTCGTCCATCAACAGGATCTGCGGGTCCAGGGCCAGGATCTGGCCGATGGCCGCGCGCTGGCGCATGCCGCCCGACAGCTGGTGCGGATGGTTGTTCTCGAAGCCCTTCAGCCCCAGCATCTCGGTCAGCTGCGCGATCTTGGGCGCGGCCTGAGCCTCGGGGATCTTGCGCAGCTTGGCGCCCAGCGCGAGGTTCTGGCCGACGGTCAGCCAGGGCAGCATATTGCTGCTCTGGAACACCACGCCGATCTCGGGGCTGGGGCCGGCGACGCGCTTTTGGTTCACCAGCACCTCGCCCCCCTCGTAGGGCGTGAGCCCGGCGACGATGCGCAGCAAGGTGCTCTTGCCGCAGCCGCTGGGGCCGAGGATCGACACGAACTCGTGCGGCGCGATGGTCAGGTCCACCGCCTCCAGCGCCTTGACCTCATGCTTGCCGGCAAAGGTCTTCAGCACATTCTTCACCGCAATCGCGGGCTTGATCTGTTCGTTCATCGCCGCTCTCAGAAGGAAATGCCACGCCACCAGACGGCGCGCGCCAGGCGTTCGACCACCGCATACAGGGCCACGGCCAGGGCGGTGATGACCAGGATGGCGGCGAACATCAGATCGGTCTGGCCGTTCGCCGTGGCCATGGTCATCAAGTGGCCCAGGCCCTCCTCGGCGCCGATGAACTCACCGACGATGGCGCCGATCACGGCCAGCGGCATGGCGACCTTGACGCCATCGACGAAGGCCGGCAGCGCGGCGGGCACCTGCAGGCGCCAGAAGAAGTCCCAGCGCGAGGCGCCCAGCGCCCGGAAGTGCTCGTCCAGATTGATGGCCACGTTCTGCATGCCGCCCAGCGTGGCGATGACGATGGGGAAGAAGGCGAACAGAAAAGTCGCCGCCACCTTGGACGCAAAACCGTAGCCGAACCAGACGATCATCAGCGGCGCCAGTGCGATCTTGGGCATGCTTTGCAGCGCGGTGATCAGCGGGTACAGCGTGCGCCGGGCAAAGGCGCTGATGTGTATCAGCACACCGAGCAGCACGCCGCCGAGCACGGCCGCCACGAAGCCGACCAACACCTCGACCGTCGTCACCCAGGTGTTGCTCAGCAGCGGCTCACGGGCATTCCAGCCAGCGATCAGCACATCGCTGAACGGTGGCAGCAGGTAGCGGCGCACGCCCAGCCAGCCGACGCCGAACTCCCACAGCAGGGCCAGCAGGCCCCAGAACAGAATCGCTTCCAACCAGCGCTTGGCCATGGCTTATTTCTTCCCTTCCTTCGCGGCCACCACGGCAGCCGGCGGTGGCACGACGAAGCGTTCGAAACGCCACTGGTCGAACGAATCGATGTTGCGCTCCCAGACCTTGGCGTCATAGGGCCTGTCGGCCGAGATCTGCGTCATCTCGCAGTACAGCTCGACGTTGTTGCCGTCCGGGTCCTTGAACACCAGGAACAGGTTCTCGCCCGGTCCATGCTTGCCGATGCCGCGCACGATCTCGATGCCATGGGCTTGCAGCACCGTGACTGCGCGCTCCATCTCGGCCATGTCATCGACCAGGTAGGAAAAATGCTCGACGCCGGGCCGGCTGTAGCGCGGCAGGTCGTTGATGTCGGGCGAGTCCTTGGGGATCTGCGACAGGGCCAGATCATGGTGGTCGCTGCTGGCGCGCAGAAACACCATCTGGTCGCTGATCCAGTCGGATACGGTCAGGCCCATCACCTCGGTGTAGAACTTCACCGAGGCGTGAATGTCGCGCACCATCAGCACGATGTGGCCGAGGCGGCGGGGGCGTAGAGTTTCCATGGCTGTCTTCCAGTCTTGGCTCAGTCGATGAATCGATTCGTGTAGACCTCACCGCCGCGCACCGAGGCTGTGACGTTGAAGGCCTTCTTGGCGAACTCGATCGTGCCGTGCATGCGGTCGGCGCGGATATAGCCCAGCTTCTTGCTGTCGGCCGTCGGGTCGCCAATGATGGACACGGTTTCCTTGATCTGCTTGAGCAGGATGTCGCGGGCCAGCAAGCGGTTGTTGGCGACGATCAGGTCGGCCGCGCCCTCCGGGTCCTGGCGCATGAACTCATAGCCCTTGTAGGTAGCCTTGACGAAGCGCTTGACCAGATCCGGGTTGGTCTCGATCAGCTTCTCGCTGGTGACGATGCCATTGCCATAGATGTTCAGATTGAAGTCGCGGTAGCGCAGCATGCCCAGCGTCTTTTGCTCGCGCGCGGCCAGCCATTCGAGCAGCGGCTTGTTGGCACCCTCCCAGCATTCGGCGAGGTCGATGCGCCCCTCCATGAAGGACGGGTTGATCACCGACGGGTCCAGGCGCAGCAGCTTCACATGGTTGGCCGGCAGGCCGTTGGCGGCCAGCCAGGCGGGCACGATGTTCTGCAGCGGCGAGGCACCGCCGCCGCCCAGGCTCAGGCCCTTCAGATCGGCCAGCGTGCGCAGCTTGCGCTTGGGTGTTTCCACATAGCACAGCGCCGCCGGCCAGACGGTGTTGATCGCACCCACCATCACCGTCTTGCCGCCATTGGCGCGGTTCAGCATCACGCTGATCGGGTCGCCATAGCCGAACTCGAACAGGCCCTGGTCGACCTCGTTGACGGTGCGCTGGCCGCCGTAGCCGCGCTGCGCCGTCACCTCAAGCCCCGCCTCGGCGTAGAAGCCCTTGGCGGCGGCCACCAGCACGCCGCCGGTGCTGCCCTGGGGCAGCCAGGCGAGGTTGAACTTGACCTTGTCGAGCGCCTGGGCTGCGGGGCTGAGCAGGGCGGCGCAGGCGACGAGCAGCGTGGCGAACGGACGTTGCAAAGGTATGAGGAACATGAGGCTTCTTTCTTTGGTCAGTTGAGGACGGGGCGGCCGGGGGCTGCGCCCGTCGGCAGGTCTGTCCCGCAAGGTCTTCAGGCTTCTAAGCGGCCACGACGCGATTGCGCAAGACGCCAATCTTCTCAATGCTGGCCATCATCACATCGCCCGGCTGCAGGTAGACGCCGCGGCCCATGCCCACGCCGGTGGGCGTGCCGGTGGCGATCAGGTCGCCGGGCTTCAGTGTCAAGAGCGAAGACAGGTAGGCGATCTGCTCGGCGATATTGAAAATCATGCCCTCGGCCGTGTCGTCCTGCATGGTCTGGTCATTGACATCCAGACGCATGCGCAGCTTCTGCGGCTCGGCAATGCATTGTCGCGGCACCACCCAGGGGCCCATGGGGCCGAAGGTGTCGAAGCTCTTGCCGCGGAACCAGTCATGCGTGAACGGGTAGTCGCTGCGGCGGTTCAGGTCGCGGGCGCTGATGTCGTTGAACACCGTGTAGCCGGCGATCACCTCATAGGCCTGCTCGACCGTCACATGCCGGCACTGGCGGCCGATGACCACGCCCAGCTCGACCTCCCAGTCCAGCTTCTGCGTCTCGGCCGGCTTGACGACATCGTCGCCGCTGCCGATCACGCTGGTGTCGGCCTTCATGAAGCAGTAGGGCGCGCTCTCGCTGCGCGGTGCCAGCTTGGTGCCCATCTCGCGCGCATGCTCGTAGTAGTTCGATGCCGCGCCGAAGATGCGCGCCGGGCGGTAGGGAGCCAGCAGCTTGTAGCTGCCCTCGGCCAGCGGCTGGATGCGGCCGGCGGCGCGTTCGGTGGTCAGCTTGGCCGCCAACGCTTCGACGGCGCCGCGGTGCGTCTCCCACTGCTCCATCACGCCCTGCGTGCCCTGCAGCAGCGGATTCGCGTCCGCGCCCAGCGCGACCACGTCATAAAGTTGCTGGTCCAGCACCAGCGCGGCGCGCGGGCCGCTGCCCTGGTCGTAGGAGGCTATGGCATACCAGTTCAAGGGAAATCCTTTCAGTGCATTCAAGGTCAGCGCGCATCTGCCGCTGCGTTGTGAATACAATAACACCATCATGTATACATGACAAGCCATTTGGGGAACAGCGATGGGCGTTCCCTACCCAGGAGAAACCCTATGCTCGAACGCGAAACCCTGTTGGTCCTGATTCCGCTGCCAACGCCGTTTGTGGCCGCGCTCAGCGAGCTGTATGAGCTGATCTATGAGCCGGCCGGCCACAGCGAGGCGCTGTGGCAGCGGTTGCAAGGCCAGCCGCTGCGCGCGGTGCTGACCAACGGCACGACGGGCTTCAGCGAGGCGCAGATGGCGCTGCTGCCGGCCCTGGGCCAGATCTGCAGCTGGGGCGCGGGCTACGAGAACATCGATGTGGCGGCCGCCCGCGCCCGTGGCATCGGCGTCAGTCATGCGCCAGGCATCAACAACGCCACCGTGGCCGACCACGCGCTGGCACTGATGCTGGGCTTGTCACGCGGCCTGGTGGCGCTGGACGCGGCCGTCAAGTGCGGCGACTGGCTGAGCAGCCGAGGCGAGCGGCCCACCGTCAACGGCCGCCGCCTGGGCCTGGTCGGCATGGGCAATATCGGCCAGCAGATCGCGCGCCGCGCGGCCGGCTTCGATATGCAGATCGCCTACTGCACCCGCACGCCCAAGCCCGGGCTGCCCTGGCGCCATGTCGAGTCGCTGCTCACGCTGGCGGCGGAGTCCGACTATCTGGTGCTCGCCTGCCCCGGCGGGGCGGCGACCCGCCATCTGGTCAACCGAGAGGTGCTTCGGGCGCTGGGTCCGGAGGGCTTTCTGGTCAATATCGCGCGCGGCAGCGTGGTCGATACCGAGGCCTTGATCGCGGCGCTGAAGGCCGACGAGATTGCCGGCGCCGCCCTCGATGTGCTCGATGGCGAGCCCGTGGTGCCCCACGCCCTGGCCGCATCAAGCAAGGTGCTGCTCACGCCCCATGTGTCGGGCCGCTCGCCCGAAGCGCAGCGCGCCCAGCTGGCCTGCGCAATGGGCAATCTGGCGGCCTTCTTTGCGCGGCGGGAGCTGCTGACGCCGGTGCCCTGAGAGTCACCCTGCACTCGCGTGTATTGCGTCCCGCACCCGCGGGTAGATCTGCTGGTTCCATTTGCGCCCGCTGAACACGCCGTAGTGGCCCACGCCGGTCTGGATGTGGTGGGTCTTCAGATAGGGCCGGATGCTGGGGCAGAGGTCTTGCGCAGCCACCGTCTGGCCCACGGCGCAGATGTCGTCACGCTCGCCTTCGACCGTCATCAAGCCGGTGCGGCGTATCGCGGCCGGGTTGACCAGACGGCCGCGGTACATCAGCGTGCCCATCGCCAGGTCATAGGTCTGGAACACTTTTTCCACCGTCTCGAGGTAGAACTCGGCCGGCAGGTCGTTGACGGCCAGGTACTCGTCGTAGAACAGCTGTATCGTGCGCGCCTCGTCGGTGCGGCCCTCCAGCAGATGCTCGTACAGCTGCTTGAACGACTGCTTGTGCCGATCCAGGTTCATGTTCAGGAAGGCCGTCAGCTGCAGAAAGCCCGGATAGACGCGGCGGCCGAAACCGGCGTGGGGCAGGGGCACCCGGCTGACCAGATTCTTCTCGAACCACTCGATAGGCTTGGCTGTGGCCAGCCGGTTGACCTCGGTCGGGTTGACGCGACAGTCCACCGGGCCGGCCATCAGGGTCAGGCTGCGCGGCTGGGCGATGTGGTCGTCCTCGGCCATCAGCGCGGCGGCGGCGAGCGCGGCCACGCAGGGCTGGCAGACGGCCACCACATGGGTGCCCGGGCCCATGGTGGCGATGAACTGCATCATGTAGTCGATGTAGTCGTCGAGACTGAAACCGCCATGGCTCAGCGACACATCGCGGGCGTTGTGCCAGTCGGTGATGAACACATCATGGTCCTGCAGCAGGGTGCGCGCGGTCTCACGCAGCAGCGTGGCAAAGTGGCCCGATAGCGGCGCCACCAGCAGCACACGGGGCTGGTCGGCCTCGGCTGCACCCGATCCCTCCTTGCGGAAGTGCAGCAGGGTGCCGAAGGGCAGGTTCAGCACCGGCACCTCGGTCACCGGCACGCGTTCGCCGTTGACCATCGCCTCGGTGATGTCGTAGGGCGGGCGCGCATGGGTCAGGCGAAGGCGCGCCAGCACGTCGCAGGCGGCGGCCAGGGTGCGCACCGTCGTCTTCTCAGTCTTCTGGAACCACAGCGAAGCCGCCATGTGCTGAGCCATCAGGCGCAGCGGCGACATCAGGTCAGACTGCATTTGATAGGCTTGATAAAGCATGGCTGTGGCCTTCGTTGGAGTCTGGCCTGGGTGAATGCAAGTTGCGAGCCAAGGCTTGCGGCCATGTGTGGCACAGGGCTTGCAATTGCCTGTAGGCAGCAGGAGCTCCCTTATGGCCAAAGCGGTACTGACGATCAGCAGCAAGAACTACGGCGCCTGGGCCTTGCGAGGCTGGCTGATGGCCAGGTTCGCCAAGCTCGAGTTCAGCGAACTGGTGATTTCACCGGACGACCCTGCGATGAAGGCCGAGATGCTCCTGCTCTCGGCCTCGATGCGCGTGCCCGCGCTGGAGCATGAGGGCATCCATGTCTGGGACACCCTGGCCATCGGCGAGTACCTGCACGAAGTCAAGCCGCGCGCCGGGCTGCTGCCGGCCGACCAGGCGGCCCGCGCGCACTGCCGCGCCATCTGCGGCGAGATGCACTCGGGCTTCAGCGCCATGCGTTCCTCGCTGCCGATGAACATCAAGGCCCACTTCCCGAAGTTCAAAGTCTGGTCGCGGGCGCAGAGCGATATCGAGCGCGTGCTGACGATCTGGTCCGAGTGCCTGGCCACCTATGGCGGGCCCTACCTGTTCGGCAGCAAGCCCGGCATGGCCGACGCGATGTTCGCACCGGTGGTGACGCGCCTCCTGACCTACGACGTGCCGCTGGACGCCAGCTGCACCACCTACTGCAGGCAGATCATGGCCCTGCCGGCGATGCAGGAGTGGGTCGATGCGGCACGCAATGAGCCGGATGAGATCGACGAATTGGATGCCGAATTCTGAGAGCCCGGCACCAAACGGGTGCCAGCCCCTGCGTCAAGGTGCAGGCCCGCTCGGTTCCAGGGCGTCGCGGCTTTGACGTGGGCGAACCGGTGTCAGCAATGTCCGACATGAAAAGCTCATCTTCAAGCCTGGACAGGCCAGCCCAGGCTGCGGTGCAATCGCGGCAAGTATTTTCTCTTCCAGCCAGAGCCATGTCCGGGCTGGCCCACAAGCCATTTCTCTGCCTCGGGGCCAGCCATGATCCGCATCGAACTTCAGATCGAGTTGAACTACACCGTGGGCCCGCAGGGTGCCGACTTCGTGTTCAACATCCATGCCGCGCACACCGCCCACCAGAGCATCTCGGCCGAGAGTCTGGTGCTGAGCCAGAATGTCGCGCCGCAGGTCCACACCGATCCGATCACAGGCAATCGCTACATGCGGCTCAGCGCCTTCCCGGGCGAGTTGCGCGTGGCCTATCAGGCGACGGTGGACATCACCCATCACCGCGGCCAGACCGACCAGATCGCCGAGGTGCCGGTGCGCCTGCTGCCGCCGGAGGTGATGAGCTATGTCTACCCCAGCCGCTACTGCCAGTCGGACCGGCTGCTGAAGCTGGCCCATGACGAGTTCGGCAGCCTGCGCCAGGGCTACAGCCGGGTTCAGACGATACGCGACTGGGTGCAGCGTCATGTCAGCTTCACGCCCAACACCTCGAACTCCAACACCTCGGCGGTGGACACCCTGATCGGCCGCGCCGGCATCTGCCGCGACTTCGCCCATCTGATGATCGCGCTGTGCCGCGCCATCAACATCCCGGCCCGCTTCACCACCGGCACCGACTACGGTGCCGACCCGGTGCTGGGTCCGCCGGATTTCCATGCCTATGTCGAGGTCTATCTGGGCGGTCGCTGGTACACCTTCGACCCCTCGGGCACGGCCATACCGATGGGCCTGGTGCGCTTCGGCACCGGGCGCGACGCGGCCGATGTGGCCTTCGCGACCATCTTCGGCGCAGTGCAGTCCGGTGCGCCGCTGATACGGGCCTGGGCGGTCGAAGACGGCGCCCATGGCATCCGGCTGCCGCACCACACGCGGGAGGCGCTGTCGTCGGACGACGGCCCGTTCCGGCCCTTAGCTCAAGGTTGAGCTTTCGAGACTTCGGCGTAGGCGTGGTGCAGCCACAGCTTCAGCCGCTGGCGCTCCATCAGGCCCAGGCCGGCGTTGTCCGGCGCCGAGCCGTTGTTCTTGGCGGCCCAGAAGCTGCTGTTGCGCGCATCGATCTTCTGCATCACCGGATCGTGCAGATGCTTCAGGTCAACGACGCTGGCGCCGTAGCTCAGCGCGCGGTCCAGCTGGCCTGATTTCTCAAGTTGGCTGAAGTCATTGCCGCGCAGCTGGTTGCGCACCAGCACATAGCGCAGGCGCCGGCCGAAACGGTCCAGCAGGCGCGTCAGCAGATCGACCGAGTCGCGGCCCGAGTCCATCACATGCCAGTAGTGCAGCGAGAATCCGGACAGATCGGCCATATCGAGCACGCCGGAGTCGTCCATCCAGGCCACCAGCGGATCGTGGGTCTGCGCCGCCAGGTCGACCAGCACCCGCGAGCCGGGCTGCTCGACGGCCCGCTCGACGATGTGGTCCAGCATCTCGTAGCGGTCGACCAGCACCGGCGAGGCGTAGTCGGCATAGAAGCGCAGCAGCGCGCCGTGCGAGCGGTCGGTGTCGAAGCCGGTGAAGGGCAGTTCGTGGTCGATGAAATACTGGGCCAGCACCCGCGCCACCAGCGACTTGCCGACGCCGCCCTTCTCGCCACCAATCAGGTGGATCTTGGAGCTTGCGTTCTGGTCCAGTTTCGGAACGTCCATGAGGGCTGCCGGTTGAGTGTGATGATTGATTGTGCAGCCACCGACGCAAGTCGCGTGCCTGCATGCAAAAAAGGGGGCGCCCCTGGAGTGGCGCCCCCAACACTCTCAAGCAAAGTAGTTGTTGTTGCGCAGGGCTTTCACAGGCCGCTGCGGTCGGCCTCCAGATCGGGGTGGCGCAGTGCCGGTCCGTTGGGGGTGCCGCCGTCCTTGGAGGCGCCGCCCCAGCCGTGGTCGGTGAGGTCGCAGATCACACCGTTGGGGTCGCGGTACTTGACCTCGTAGAAGCTGTTGCCCTTCACCGGCACCTCGCCCATGTAGTAGGTGCCGCCGGCGGCCTCGCACTCGGCACGGGCCTGCTTGATCTCGTCGACCCAGAAGCCGATGTGGTGCAGGCCCACATAGTCGCGGCCGCGATCACCGGCGGCCTCGTCGGTCTTGTAGTTGAGCAGGGCGATGGTCACCGTGCCGGCGCTCAGGTAGACGCCACGGGCCAGGGAGGAATCGGTCTCGCCGACTTTCTTCAGGCCGAAGGCCTGTTCGTAGAACGGTGCAACAGCCCAGGGATCGGGCACCGAGATCGCGACATGGCGCAGTTTTCCAGACATTTTGATGGCCTCAGGTTTTCAGTTCGATGGGGGATAGGGAGCGCTGAATCACAACATTCGTATGTATACATGATAATGTTTATGTATTCAATACGTCGTGAGCAAAGCATTCGTGCGTCCCGCACCGCTAAAATCAGGGCGGTGGCGCGGCGGGCTTTGCGGGACGCCAGAACAAGACATCACAGCGGGCAGCAGCCCACAGGGACTCACGCATGGGAAACGCATCAGCCGGCATCTGCCGCAGCCTGACCGAGGACATCGTCAGCGGCAAACTGCCGCCGGGCCAGAAACTGGAGGAGCTGGTGCTGGCCGAGCGCTTCCAGGTCTCGCGCACGCCGATACGCGAGGCGTTGCGCGAACTGCATGCGCGCGGGCTGATCGATCTGCAGCCGCGCAAGGGCGGCATCGTGCGCAGCATCGGCCTGCAGGATCTGTCGGACATGCTGGAGGCCATGGTCGAGCTGGAGGCGCTGTGCTGCCGCATCAGCGCCGAGCGCATGAGCGCGGTGCAGAAGAAGCAGCTGCAGATGCTGCAGCAGCAGAGCGAAGACTGCGTGGCACGCGGCGACGAGGCCGGCTACCTTGAGCTGAACCACCAGTTCCACCAGCTCTTGAGCATAGGCGCGCAGAACCGCACCCTGACCGGCATCCTGGACAGCCTGCGCGACCGCCTGGCCCCGTTCCGTGCGGCGCAGAAGAAGGTCGAACGCCGGCTCACCGTGTCGCACGACGAGCACAAGGCCATCATCGAGGCCATCCTCAGTGCCAACCCGGAGCGCTCCTACGAGGCGATGCGCAACCACACGGCGCGGCTGAGCATCAACGTGCTGGAGCTGCTGCGGCAGCAGCAGGAAGGCGAGCCGGCAATGTCGAGCCGGCCCGTGAAAGCCATGAGCCCGGCAGCGGCCAAACCCACGCGGCGGACAAGGACCACCGCCTGACAGCGCCACGCCACAATGCCTAGAACTTGTGCGTGATCCCCAGCCCAAGGCCCGAGGGATCCTGCCCAGCTTTCAAGCCGGCAATGCCATTGGCCGACAGGTTGTAGAGGGCCGCCGCGCCGTTGTCTATCTTGGTGTACGCGGCCCAGATTTCGGTGCGCTTGGAGAGGTTGTAGCCATAGCCCAGCGAGACCTGGGTCGCGCCCGAGTCGGTGCCCGGCGCGGCGATGCTGCCGATGGCGGCCGTGGCATTGCCCTTGGACGCCTGCGCCTTCACGTACGAGGCACGCAGCTGACCGTTGCCTATCGTGTGCGTGGCAGCGATCTGCCAGGCATCGCGGCTCAGCTGTTTGCCGGCCGCCGGCTCGTAGCGCAGCCGCTCCCAGGCAAAACGCAGGCGGGTATCGCCCACCGAGTAGGCCAGGCCGATGCGGTGGGCCGTGTCGCTGCTGCCGGCGGTGAAGTAGTCGCGGTGCAGCTCGTAGCCGTAGGCGGCGTACAGCGGACCTTTGTTGTAGGTCACCAGGCCCGAGAAGATGTCAGGCGCCAGCTTGTCGGTCTTCTCCTCGCTGGGCGCATAGGCCAGGCGGGCGGCGAAGCCCTCGACGACCGGGCTGTGATACTGAATCAGGTTGGGCTGGCGGCGATCGAAGGACTGCGGTGACACGCCATTGGCCGCCGTCGCGAAGCCATTGCCCAGGATGCCATTGGAGGCAAAGATGCCGGCCGTGAACGGGTCTATCGCATAGACCGACACAAAGCGCAGCGGCAATTCCCACTGGCCCAAAATCAGCTCGCCGTACGGCCCCTTCAGCCCGATGGCGGTGTTGCGGCCACCCCAGGGGCCTTCACCGGTGTCGACGCGCACATTGGTCTCGATCTGCGCCCAGGCGCTCAGGCCCGCGCCCAGGTCCTCCTGGGCACGGAAGCCCAGCACCGACAGATTGTTGGCCAGCCGCTTGGCTGCGGCGATTCCGCCAGCGGCGCCGCTGGCG
>Ga0187845_1000244_pt1 | contig 31105 bp, 27 predicted proteins | sample SpaLakP09_SKY_68_FD_134515 | JGI IMG/M metagenome (GOLD analysis project Ga0187845, IMG submission 134515) | Oligotrophic lake water microbial communities from Sparkling Lake, Wisconsin, USA - SP09_SKY_68 | ecosystem: Environmental > Aquatic > Freshwater > Lake | place: USA: Sparkling Lake... | reverse complement strand
CTTTACCTACGCGGTCGGCAAACTGGTGCTGTGGAGCGCGCAGGCGGGCCTGGTCGACGACAAGGGCGCCGTCCTGGCCAAGGGCAGCTTCACCCACCTTGCCGTGGCCAATCCGAAACTGGCGCCCTATGGCGCGGCAGCGGTGGATGTGCTGAAAAAGCTGAACTTGTACGGCGCGCTGGAAGCGAAGCTGGTCGTGGGCGACAATATCGCCCAGACCCACCAGTTCGTCGTTTCCGGGGCAGCCACGTTGGGCTTCGTCGCCATGGCGCAGGTATTCGAGGACGGCAAGCTGACATCGGGTTCGGCCTGGATGGTCCCGGCCAGCATGCATGGCCCGATCCGGCAGGATGCCGTCGTCCTGATCAAAGGGAAGGGCAAACCGGCCGCCGATGCCTTCATCCAGTACCTGAAGGCGGAAAAGGCAAGGGCGGTCATCCGGTCCTACGGTTATGCTGCAGGCTGACGACTGGGGCGCCATCTGGCTGACGCTGAAGCTGGCGTCCATCGTCACCGTGCTGCTGATTTTGCTGGGCACGCCCATCGCATGGTGGCTGGCGCACACGCGATCGCGCCTCAAGCCTGCCGTCGGCGCCCTGGTGGCGCTGCCGCTGATCCTGCCGCCCACGGTGCTGGGCTTCTACCTGCTGGTGACCATGGGCCCGAATGGCCCGGTCGGCCACCTGACGCAGGCTTTGGGCATCGGCCTGCTGCCATTTACCTTTCCCGGCCTGGTCATCGGTTCCCTGTTCTATTCCTTGCCCTTCGTGGTGCAGCCGCTGCAAAATGCGTTCGAGGCCATCGGTCCCCGTCCGCTGGAAGTGGCGGCCACGCTGCGCGCCAGCCCGCTCGATACGTTTTTCTCGGTCGTGCTGCCGCTGGCGAAGCCGGGGTTCATCACGGCGGCCACGCTCGGCTTCGCGCATACGATCGGCGAATTCGGCGTGGTGCTCATGATAGGCGGGAATATCCCGCAGCAGACGCGGGTCGTGTCGGTGCAGATCTACGGCCACGTGGAAGCGCTTGAATACACCCAGGCGCACTGGCTGGCCGGCGGCATGCTGCTCCTGAGTTTTGTCGCCCTGCTGCTGCTGTACACCTTCAATCCCACCAGGAAGCCGCAATGAGCGACGCCCTGATCGATGCCCGCTTCGATGTGGAGCGCAGCGCATTTTCCATGCACGTGCGGCTGGTCCTGCCGGGGCGCGGCGTGACGGCGCTGTTCGGCCATTCGGGATCCGGCAAGACCACCATCCTGCGCGCCATCGCCGGCCTGGAACGTCACGCCGGCGGTTACCTGATGGTCAATGGAGAACTCTGGCAGGACGATGCGAAGGGCTTGTTCGTACCCACCCACAGGCGCGCCCTGGGTTATGTGTTCCAGGAGGCCAGCCTGTTTGCGCACCTGTCGGTGCGCGGCAACCTGGACTTCGCCCGCAAGCGTGCGCAAGCGGCCGATGGCGTGATGGCGCATGCCCTGGCGCTGCTGGGCATCGAACACCTGCTGGACCGCGAGACGGGCGCATTGTCCGGCGGCGAGCGGCAGCGGGTGGCGATCGCCAGGGCCTTGCTGACAAGTCCGCGCCTGCTGCTGATGGACGAGCCGCTCGCCTCGCTCGACGCCAGGCGCAAGGCGGAAGTGCTGCCCTACCTGGAGCGCATCCACGCAGAACTGGACATCCCCATGCTGTACGTCAGCCACGCGGTGGAAGAAGTGGCGCGCCTCGCGGACCATGTGGTGCTGCTCGATGCCGGGCGGGTGCTGGCCAGCGGGCCGGCCGCCGACACGCTGGCGCGGCTCGACCTGTCGATGGACCTGGCCGACGACGCCGGAGTGATGGTCAAGGGCGTCGTCGAGCATGTCGACAGCGCCTATTGCCTGTTGCACTTGCGGGCGGCGGGCGGCACCATCCATGTCGCGCACGGCCCCATGGCGCTCGGCGCGCCGCTGCGCCTGCGCATCCTGGCGCGCGACGTGAGCCTGGCGCTGTCAAGGCCGCAAGACAGTTCCATCCTCAACCAGTTGCCTGCCACGGTGGTGGCGGTGTGGCCGGCGAACACGGACGCGCATGTGATCGTGAAGCTCGACGCCGGCGGCACGCCGCTGCTGGCGCGCATCACGCGCCGCTCGCACGACCAGCTGGCACTGGCGCCGGGCAAGCAGGTCTGGGCCCAGGTCAAGGCGGTGGCGCTGCTGTCGCTGAACGGGGCAGGCCAATGACGGGCCGGATCGATGTGAAAGTGCGGGTGCGGCGCGGCGACGAGATTGCCATGGGCCCGGGCAAGGCCGACCTGCTGGACGCGATTGCCGCAACCGGCTCGATCAGCGCCGCGGCGCGCAGCATGGACATGTCGTACCGGCGGGCCTGGCTGCTGGTGGACGTCATGAACCGCAGTTTCCGCGCGCCGCTGGTCGCCAGCGCTGCTGGCGGAGCCCAGGGTGGCGGCGCCACCGTCACCGACGCGGGGCGGCAGGTGCTGGCGCAGTTTCGCGCCATTGAAACGGCCACCGCGCTGGCGGCCCAGGCCCACCTGAAGGCATTTACAAAGCTGCTGGCGTGAAGCGGATGGCCTGGCCGCCGCCCGGGGCCAGCTTCAGCGCAAGGCTCTCGCCAGACCTGACCGTCCGGGTCTCGATCACGATATCGAAACGGTGCAGGTTGCGATAGTCGGCCTGGTCGCCGTCGCGGTAGATTTCGGCGGTGTAGCTGCGGCCCTTGTCGAGGAAGTCGAGCGGCATCACGAGCGTGCGCGCATTGCCGTCGGTGACAGAGCCGACATACCAGTTCTCGGAGCGGCGGTCCTTGCGGGCGATGGTGGCGTATTCGCCCACGGCGCCATGCAGCACGCGCGTGTCGGCCCAGTCGGTCGGCACGTCGCGGATGAACTTGAACGCCTTCGGATATTTGGCATAGTTTTCGGGCAGGTCGGCCGCCATGACGACCGGCGAATAAATGAGCACGTAGTTGGCCAGCTGCTTGGCCTGGGTCGAGTTGAAGGTCTTGCCGTCGGCGCCGGCCAGGCTCAGGATGCCGGGCGTGTAGTCCATCGGTCCGCTCAGCATGCGGGTGAAGACCAGGCTGGCCTCGTGGTCGACGCTGTTGACCGGATTTCCCCAGGCGTTGTATTCGACGCCGCGCGCGCCTTCGCGGGAGATCGCGTTGGGATAGGTGCGGCGCAGGCCCGTGTCCTTGACCGGTTCGTGCGCATTGACCGCCAGCTTGTGCCTGGCCGCTTCCTGCACCGCTTTCAGGAAGTGGCGCGTGCCTTCCTGCGAATCGGTGTAGCCCATCTGGTAGGACGCACCCGCACGCGCAAAGCGCGCCGCGCCGCCGTCGGTGACATAGCCGGACTTGAGGCTGTCCACGCCCAGGCTGGCATACAGGCGGTAGGCCGCGTCCATCTGCGATTCGTAGTTGGCGATGTCGCCGCCCGTTTCGTGGTGCCCGATCAGGCGCACGCCCTTCGATTGCGCATAGGCCGACAGGCCGGGCAGGTCGAAGTCGGGGTAGGCCCGGGTGAAGTCGAATTTGCTGCCGCCGCCGGCCCAGTCGCCGTCCCAGCCCAGGTTCCAGCCTTCGACCAGCACGCCGCGAAAGCCGTTCTGCGCCGCGAAGTCGATGTAGCGGCGCGTGTTGGCGGTGGTCGCGCCATGCTTTGCGCCGGATGCCCAGGTGCTGCGGCCCAGGTGCATTTCCCACCAGATGCCGACGTACTTCGACGGCTTGACCCACGATACGTCGCCAAGCCTGTTCGCATCGTTCAGGTTCAGGACCAGGTCGGACATGTACAGGCCGGCCGCGCTGCCGGCGATCTGCATGGTGCGCCACGGCGTGGTGAAAGCCCCCGTGCGTTCGACGGCCGGTCCAAGCGAGGATGGCGCCAGTTGCGCGCGCAGCTTCTGGCCGTCCACCTTGCGCAGCCACATGGACGCGTAGTCCACCAGCGCCGCTTCGTGGAAGGCGATGTGGGTGCCGTCGTCGGTGCGGATCGTCATGGGCGTGTTGGCCATGCCGACTTCGGCGAGGCGGCTCTTTTGTACAGGATACTCGAGCGCCCACACTTCGCCGGCCTGCTGCCACCAGGCCGTTGCCGGCGGCGCCACGACGAACTCGGTCAGCTCGCTGCTGATCTGTACCTTGCCCTGATCAGGGAACTCGTAGCGGAAGCCGACACCGTCGTCGAACACGCGAAATACGATGCCCAGGTGGCGGCCCGCCTGCACCGCGTCGACGCGCAGTTCACGGTAGTGGTTGCGCACATAGCGGCGCTCGCCCCAGGGCTGTTCCCAGGTGTCGTCGTGTTCGGAAACGGACTGGCTGCCAAGGACAAAGCCCGCATCGAGCGGCGGGGCGTTGGCCAGCACGAAGCCCAGGCGCGACGGTGCGATCAACTCCTTGCCATGGCGCTGCACGGCATAGGCCAGCCTGCCGTCGCCGGCGCGCTGCAGCGTGACGCTCAGGACTTTTCCGGGCGAGGAGACACGGGCGACGATGTCGTCGGCCCAGGCGGCGCCGCTGCTGGCGCATACGCCAAAAATCACTATCCATCGAATCATGTCTGCTTTCATTTGACGAACACCTTGTAGCTCCAGGGCGCCATCTGCAGTTGCGTGCCAGGCGCCAGGGTCACCTGGTCGCCGGTTGCGAAATCGCGATAGCTGCCTGCATGCAGCGTGTCCTGGAAGCTGGCGCTCACGGGGCTGGCCGACAGGTTGAACACGGCGAACACCTTGTCCTTTGCATTCTGGCGCACGAAGCTGAAGATTTTTTTCGGGTCGTTGTTCTTCACCTGGATCATGGACGCGCCCCACTGGCCGTTCCACAGCGCGGTGTTCTGCTTTTTCAGCGCCAGCAGCTTCGTGTACAAGGCGGTATAGGGCGACGACTGCCATGCGATCGGGTCGCGGTCGAAGAATTTCAGGCGCTTCTGGTTGCCCGCTTCCTGGCCGTTGTAAATGAGCGGCATGCCTTCGCTGACAAACGAGAACACGATGGCATTGTCCACCGCGGGACCGAAGGTTTCGAACTCGGTGCCTTCCCAGGCATTCTTGTCATGGTTGGTGGTGTACAGCATGCGGTAGGCCTGCTTCGGATAGAACTTCTGGCCCCAGGCATAGTAGGTATACAGCGAGGTGGCGTCTGCCTTGCCCTCGGCGATGTGCTTGAGCGCGTCCCACCAGGTCCAGGCATAGCTGGCGTCGAAGGCATAGGCGTGCATGTCGCGGCTTTCCCATTCGGCCAGCATGAACACCGGCTTGACGGCGCGCAGCTCGCGCGTGGCATTTTCCCAGAAGTCCTGCGGCACCAGCCCGGCTGCGTCGACCCGGTAGCCGTCGATGCCGACGTCGCGCACCCAGTAGACCATGGCCTTCGTCATGTAGCGGCGCAGGCCGGGCTTCGAATAATCGAGGTCGATGATGTCGTCCCAGTCGTACCAGGGAGTAGGGTGGGGCTGGCCCTTGTGGTCGCGCGCGTACCATTCGGGATGGCTGGTCCAGAGCACGTTGTCCCATGCCGTGTGGTTGCCCACCCAGTCGATGATGACGTGCATGCCCAGCTTGTGGGCCGTGGCGACGAAGCGCTTGAAGTCGGCGAGCGTGCCGAATTCGGGATTGACGGCCATGAAGTCGCGGATGGCGTAGGGACTGCCCAGTTCACCCTTGCGGTTTTTCTGGCCGATCGGATGGATGGGCATCAGCCACAGGATGCTGGCGCCCAGCGCCTTCAGGCGCGGTAGTTCCTGTTCGGCCGCGCGGAACGTGCCTTCCCTGGTGAACTGGCGGGTATTGATCTGGTAGATGCTGGCGTTGCGGGTCCACGGCGCGGACTCGAACCTGACATAGGACGTGCCCTGGTAGGGGTCTGCCGCGTGGGCGATACAGGCAAGGCCGAGCAGCGCTGCCAGGGCAAAACGATGAAGTAGTCTGGTCATGAAAGCGATCATAGAATAAAAAACGCACCTGCCGCCTGAGGGGTAGCGGCAGGTGCGGCAAACCGGTCAGAACTTGTAGGTCAGGCCGGCGGAGTAAGTACGGCCGTATAACACCTTGTTGGTGATGATATCCGGATTGTTCGTGTACTCCTGAAATGGTTCGTTGGTGATGTTATGCCCCTGGATGAATACCGACAGGCCCTTGAGCGAGCCGCCGAATTCGTAGGCCGCGCGCACGTCGGCGATCGTCTCGCCCTTGATGAAGGTGAACTGCGAATCGCTGCGGTAGTCCAGGATCTGGCCCACGAAGCTGGAGCGGCGGTACGCAGCCCATGCCAGCTGCCAGCCCTGGTTTTCGTAGTACACGCGCACGCTGCTCACGTGTTTCGACAGGCCCGGCAAGCTGATCTCCGAGACGGCATTGTTGAACACCGGCGAATTGGTCGGCGATACGAAGCCGGCCGTCGGCAGCCTGACCGAGCTGTCGGTGAACGAATGGTTGGCCGAGATGCCGAAGCCGTCGAGGACAGGGGTCAGCAAACCGAATGGCATGTTGACCGCGAATTCGACGCCGTGCATGTTGCCGCCTTCGCCGTTCTGCGGCTTGGTCAGGAAGCCGATGGCCGTTCCCGCATACGGGCCGGTCTGCGGCAAGGGCGTGGCCGCGCTGGTGTAGGGACTGAAATCGAATTGCTGGGGCGCGTTGACCACGTAGTTGTCGAGCTTTTTGTAGAACGCCGCCAGGCTCACGTAGGCGCGCTTGCCGAAGTACTTTTCGTACGAGACATCGAGCGCCCGGGCCGAGTAGGGCTTCAGTTCCGGATTGCCCGCGAAGCCGGTCAGCGCCGGTGCGCTGGCGGTGGCGCTTTGCAGGCCGAAGTCCATGCTGGCCTTCATGTTGTCCAGGTTGGCCCGCGAAATCTGCTTGCCGGCGCCGAAACGCAGGAACTGTTCCGAACCCAGGTCGAAGGCCACGTTCAGGCTTGGCAGCACGTTGGTGTAGCTGGCGCCGCCCGTCTTGACGCTGTATGGGCAGGTGTCGGTGGTGATGCCCGTGCAGCGTGCCAGGTCGACCTGGTTGCCGCTGGCATGCTGCTTCGTATTGACCAGCTGCAGGCCGATATTGCCGGTGAAGGGAATCGAGAACAGGGTGCTGTCCAGGTCCGCCATCGCATACGCCGTACTCACCTTTTCACCGACCGACCAGTCGCGCGCCAGCACCGTGGCGTCGACCCAGCGATTCATTTCATACAGCGTGCCCAGGGTGCCGGTAGGGTCGAAGGACACGACCTTGATGCCGGTCGGGCCTGCGATGTAGGTGGCCGTGCCCGGCACCGGCACGCTGGCGAAGCCGTCGCCGCCCTTGATCGACAGGCGGCCTTCCATGCCGGTGCGCGATTTGTCGCGGCGGGTGTAATTGAAGCCCGCATGCACGCGCGATACCGCCCCCCATTCCAGGTCGCGGTGCGCGGACAGGCGCAGGCTGTCGACCTGGTCGTCGATGGTCGGCAGGCTTACATAGCCGGCCTGCGGCGAATTGGGGCCCCCGCCCCAGCCTGCGACGTCGGTCAGCCTGGCGACGCTGCGGTCGCTGTAGTCCAGGCTGGGCGTCCATTTGACGTCGCCGAAGTTCTGGCCGGTGAAACCGGTGAAGGAGATCGAACCGAGCTGGCTTTGCGGCGTATTGCCCGCCTGGCCCGCGGTGGTTTCGAAATTGCTCATGTTCTTGACGCCCTTGGAATGCGACAGGTCGCTTTCCAGGCGCCAGGCGCCGGCCTTCAGTTCACTGTTCCAGCCGATCGAGAGCAGCCTGTCCTTGTTCGAGAACATGTGGTTGCGCACGTCGCCCTTGTAATTGCTGAAGGTGCCGCTTTGGACCACGCCGTTCGCGATCACCGCATTGGTGAGGACCCCGTTCGGATCGTAAGGGCCGGTGCCGAAGACGACGGCGCCTTCCAGGCCGGTCTTCTTGGTGCTTTCGGCGCCGCGCGAATAGAAGATGTCGGCGCTGGTCTTGAAGTTGGGGTTGGGCTTGAACTGCAGGCCCACCGACGCGCCATCGCGGTCGCTCTTGCGGCGCGACGTTTCGCCCATGAAGCCGCCCGGCGCGATCACCGTGCTGCCGTTGTGTTCGAAACTTGGCGCCCAGCCTCCCCAGTTGTCGAACTTGAGTTCACCGCCGTTGTGCTGCTTGAACTTGGTGAAGCCGAGCGACAGGCCGATCTTGCGGTCGGCGAACTGGTCGACATAGGTGAGGGTGGTGCGGTGGCCGGCGCCCAGGTCGGAACCGGAGCCGTAGCCGATGCGGTCCTTGCGCGCGCTGACGGCCAGCACGCGCTTGCCGAAGTCGAGCGGCCTGAGTGTGTGCAGGTCGATGGTGGACGCCAGGCCCTGGCCCATCAGGGACGCGTCGGGCGTCTTGTAGATCAGGATGGAGCCGGTCAGCTCCGACGGGAACAGGTCGAATTCGGGACTGCGCGCGTCGCTGGTCGATGCCTGTTCGCGGCCATTGAGCAGCGCGCCGTTGAAGCTTGGCGAGAGGCCGCGCACGCTGACGGCGGTGGCATTGCCGTTGGTCTTGTTGCGCTGCGTGGTCACGCCGGGCAGGCGCGAGATCGATTCGGCGACCGAGTTGTCGGGCAGCTTGCCGATGTCTTCGGCCGAAATGGCTTCGATGATCGAGCTGGCATTTTTCTTGATCGAGATGGCCGCCTCGATGCCGGTGCGAATGCCCGTGACAGTGACCTGGTTCACTGGTTCAGGCTCGGCCTGCGCACTGGCCATGCCGGAAAAACTGCATAGCAGGATGGTGCAAGCGGCCGCGATCGGGGTGAGGCAAAAGGTGCTCTGGTTTGGCTTCTTCATGGATTCGTCTCGTGGTTTTTTCTTGTGGGTTGAACAGCGAGGCCATAGTCGTCGGAAGAAATTCGCACGTCAAACCGGCGGCCTTCAAATGCGAATGGAACCCGAAGATTGAAAAATTATGCGTCCCGGGTGTGCCGTGCAATCGGTGCATGTCAGTACATTTCTCGGAATTTTATTTGGATGTTTTTGTAGAACATTCAAATATATGACGGCTCCGGAATAAATATATTCGCTGCATGTTCACTTCTCGCGGCAAGGCGAAGTGCTCGTTGCGGGCCTGCCACGAGCAAAAAAATGTGCGCGGAACGGGTGCCGCGCGCTGCTACACTCGGCGCATGAAAATTTTTCTGATCGAAGACGACATCGACATCGGCAGTGCGCTGCTGTCGGTATTCCAGGACGAAGGACACGTGGTGGTGTGGTGCCGCATGTCGGGCAACGCGGTCGCGCGCGTGCAGGCCGAAGCGTTCGATGTGATGGTGCTCGACCTGGGCCTGCCCGACGGCGACGGCACCGACCTGCTGCGCGCGCTGCGCGGCGCGGGCCAGATGCTGCCGGTCCTCATCATCACCGCGCGCGAAAGCCTGCAGGACCGCCTGCACGCCTTCAATATCGGCGCCGACGACTACATCATCAAACCGTTCGCGATACCGGAATTGCTGGTGCGCCTGCGCGCGGTGGCGCGCCGCGCGGGCATCGCGGCCGACGGCAGCGAACCGCTATGGAAGCTGGGCGAACTGGTGCTCGACGAACGGCGCATGCAAGTGACGCTGGCCGGAAATGACGTGGCGCTGTCGAAAACGGAATTCGCACTGCTGCTCAACCTGATGAAGCAATCGGGCAGGGTGCTCACGCGCGCCGAACTCGAAAGCCGCGCCCTGCCGCACAGCGACGGCAAGACGCTCGACGGCCACATCTTCAACCTGCGGAAAAAGATCGGCGACGGCTATATCCGCACCGTGCGCGGGGTTGGCTTCATGGTGAAGGCATGAACCGCTACAACCAGTCGTCCCTGTTCCGGCGGCTGATGATCGGTTTTGCGGGCGTGCTGCTGACGGTCGCCCTCGGCGGCCTGGCCTACGTCTTCTATGACGCGAAGGCCACCCAGCGCATGCGCACCGCGTCCGAAAACGCGGCGCATGCGCGTGAAGTGATGCTGCACATGACCGAGATCGCCGATGCGCCGGACAAGATGCGCGCGGCCGCCGCCAGCCTGGAAACGGTGCGCGCCAGGATGTTCAAGGACCTCGACTACCACTCGCGGGTGCGCTTGCGGATTTTTCGGAACGGCGAGCTGCTGTACAACTCTGAGCCCGGCCTGCCGGCCGAGCTGCCCGCGTACAGCGCGCGCAGGGCCGACGGCGCCAACGGCTGGGTGCAATGGGTCGAGCGCGACGACAAGGCCGGCCTGGTGGTCGAGCGCAGCCACGAAGTCGACGACGAATGGATGCTCTCGATCTCCGGGGTGAGCTTCCTGCTGTCGTCGACGATTTTCAGCCTGCCGCTGCTCTTGCTGCCGGCCTGGCTGATTGTCGGCATCGGCCTGCGCCCCTTGCGCTCGATCGCGGAACTGATCGAGCAGCGCGACGATTTCGACCTGACCGCGCTGCCCGAGTCGAAGTACCGCGAACTGTCGCCGCTGGTCACCGCCATCAACCGCCTGCTGGCGCGCCTGTCGCACCGGATCGAACGCGAACACGAATTCGTGACCGACGCGGCGCACGAACTGAAAACGCCGCTGGCCGCGATCCAGATCAACGCCCACGTGCTTGTGAGCCGCTGCGACGAGGAGACGCGCCAGCGCTGCGCCGGCGCCGTCGAAGGCTTGCACAATGGCGTGAGCCGCGCCACCCACATGGTGCACCAGCTGCTGGCGCTCGAACGGGCGAACTCCGAAGCGAGCAGCGAGCCCTTGCAGGCGACGGAACTGGGCGCCTTCATCCGCGACCGCATGGCCGACGTCGCGCCCCTGGCGATGGAGCGGGACATCGACATCGAGTTCCATGCCGATGCGCCATGCACCATGCCGATCCACGTGGAGAGCATGGCTGCGCTGCTGGACAACCTGATCGGCAACGCAATCAAGTATTCGAGCGCGCGTGCGCGCGTGGTGGTCAGGCTGGAAGGCGCTCGCCTGACGATCGCCGACCAGGGGCCGGGCATCGACCCGAAACTGCACGACAAGGTGTTCGAGCGCTTCTACCGGATCGCGGGCCAGACGGAATCGGGCAGCGGCCTGGGGCTGGCGATCGCCGCCAGCGCCGCGCTGCGCAACAAGGCCACCATCTCGCTGGCCAACGGCCCCGATGGCCGGGGCCTGACGGTCAGCGTCGCCTTCGCCGCGGCCGCCTAAAGCGGGACAGTCCCCACTCGAAGGGGAGCGGCTCAGGTGTTGGGGCGGTGCGCGTAGCTGAGGACGCGCGTCATTTCCCATTTTCCTTCCTTCAGGCGCCACACGATCGTGAAGTCCGCCAGGCCGTCGCAGCGGCCGGTGCTGCCTTCGCAGAAACGGTGCTGGCCGCGCGCGATGGCGCCGAAATCCTTGATCGGGAATACTTCCAGGGTGCCCGCTACCAGTTCGCGCCTGACCTTGCCGCAGATATGGGCCTTGGTGCTGGCGATGACGGCTTCGCGCGACCACATGACGCCGCCCTGGTCATGGTAGAACTCGACGTCCGGCGCGAAGTAGGCCGCGTGCCTGTCCAGCTGGGCCTTGTCGGCGCAGCGGTTGAAGCTGTCGAAAGCGGCAGTGTCCAGGGCGGCGACGGTGGTGCCCAGCGCATCGGGCGCCGCCAGGGCGAACGAGGGCGCCAGGATTGCGGCGGCGAGGATGAATCGGATGTGCATGGCGTCTCCCTGTGAATGAAGGGAGAGTGTCAGCCAGGCGCGCAGCGGCCGCAAGGCGCTTGCGATGAAGTGCGCGCCCGTCCGGATCAACGGTAGCCGGACGGGCGCGAGCGGTGTTACTTGCGCGCGGCCGCGCTCCGGTCGCGCGCGGCGCGGAATTCCGAATCGGCCGACCAGTTCGGCCAATCGCCCGAGTCGGCCAGGTCGCGGCCCAGGCCGTACAGCAATTCCAGGTCGCGCGCCATGCCGGTGAAGGGCCACGCGGCGCTCCACTGGTCCGACGGCTGGTGGTAGCTGTCCTTGTTGTAGGCTTCTTCGGCGGCCTTGCCGGCCGCGATCCCGCCGTCGATCCAGTCTTCACCGGAGCCGAAGGAAATCGCCGGCACGCCGCGCTTGGCCAGCGGGAAATGGTCGGAGCGGAAGAAGTAGCCCGCTTCCGGGTTCGGGTCGGGCGCATACACCAGGTTCCAGCCCTTGGCCTTGACCACCAGGCGGTCCAGCAAGTCCAGCCTGGCATTGCCCGACATGGTGAAGTTGCGGCTCGGGCCGTAGGGGCTGAGCGCGTCGAGGTTGATCACGCCCACGGTCGCGGCGAGCGGGTAGAGCGGATTGGCGGCGTAGTATTCCGATCCCATCAGGCCCCGTTCTTCGGCGGTGAAGGCCAGGAACAGCACGCTGCGCAAGGGCGCCGGGCCCTTGCCGTAGGCGCGCGCCAGTTCCAGGATGGCGGCGATGCCGGTGCCATTGTCGACCGCGCCGTTGTAGATGGTGTCGCCCTTCGCGTCCGGCAGGCCGATGCCCAGGTGGTCCCAGTGTCCGCTGTAGACCACCACTTCCTTGGGCTTGCTGCGGCCGTGCACGATGGCGGCCACGTTCTTGGACACGATGACCTGGGTGTCGACCGCGTAGTCGGCCGACAGGGTGATGCCTTTGAGCTCGACCGGCTTGAAGTCGCGCGTCTGCGCCTGCTTTTTGGCGGCCTCGAAATCGAGCCCGGCGCGCTGGAAGATGTCGACCGCCAGCGCGCGCTGCATCCATGCTTCGACCAGGGCGTGCTGCTCCTGCGGCTTCTTGCGCACGATGTCGTACATGACATTGGTGTTCGAATTCTTCACCGTGGCCCAGCCATACGAGGCGGGCGCGGTTTCATGCACGATCAGGGTGCCGACGGCGCCGCGGCGCGCCATTTCTTCGTACTTGTAGGTCCAGCGGCCGTAGTAGGTCATGGCCTTGCCGCCGAAGTCGCCGGCGCCGGTCTCGAAATCGGGGTCGTTGATCAGCACCACGGCCAGCTTGCCCTTCAGGTCCATGCCCTTGAAGTCGTCCCACTTGCGCTCGGGCGCATGGACGCCGTAGCCGACGAAGACCAGCGGCACCTTGCTCAGGCTGACCTTGCGCGCGCCGCTCAGCGAAGCGCGGATGGCCAGGTCGGCGCCCTGGGTGAGCACCTGGGTGGTTTTGCCGTCGTCCAGGCTCAGCGTGACGGGGCCCTTGATTTCGAAGCGGCCCAGCGGCACGTCCTGGGTCCAGCTGCGCTTGCCCTTGACCAGGTCGCCGCCCGGCTTCAGGCCGGCGGCCTTGAACTGGGCAACCAGGAAGGCCACCGTCTTCGTTTCGCCCGCGGTATTGGGCGCGCGGCCTTCGAAGTCGTCGCCGGCCAGGACCTTGACGTCGTGCGACAGGCGCTGCGGATCGAAGGTGGGCGTGGCGGCCGCGTGCGCGGCGCCGGCGGCCAGGGCCAGTGCGATCAGGGATGTTTTTTTCACGGCAATCCTCAGGGTGGGGTGGCGACTTGTGCATTCTAATCGGCTGTCACGATGGCGTCATGTGCAGCGTGCATGATGGCGCCACCTGAAATGATCCTTGCCCGCGACGGCGCATGCTGTCGCGGGATTTTTTTTGCCTGAACAAAAGGCAAGAAAATTTCCCTGATGTAACTTCGTAGTCATAAATGGTCCGTATCCTCGTCGTTGCGACCCATCCTTCGACGAGCATCATGACCATTTTTCTGAAAACAACGGCCAGGCGCGTGCTGGCCTCCTTCGCGGCGCTGCTGCTCATCATGATGGGCATGACGGCGCTGTCCCTTTGGCGCCAGGCCACGGCCGAGCAGAGCGTGGCGCAGCTGGTCAACGACAGCCTGGCGAAACAGCAATTGCTGTCCGAGCAGCTGGGCGCGGTGCGCCTGGCGGGCGCGCAAATGGTGGCGCTGGCGCGCAGCGACAGCCTGGAGCTGGCCGACTATTTCCAGGCCCGCCTGGCCGGCGGCGCCAGCATTCTCGCCGCCATCGAAGCGAAGCTGGCGCAATTGCCCCAGCGCGAAGCCGAAGCGGCGCTGCAGGCGGCGGTGCTGCGGGCCAAGCGCGATTACACCGTCCTGTGCAAGGAAATCCTGCGATTGAAGGACATGGGAAAGACCCAGGAAGTCGAGCTGTTGATGGCGACCCGCCAGGATGTGTTGTTCCGCGCCTACACGGGCGCGCTCGCGCAATCGCTGGCTTACCAGGCCAGCGAAGCGCGCGCGCTGGGCGAGGCGACCGTGGCGCAGTTCAGGACCAGCCGGATCTGGCTGGTCGCACTGGGCGCGCTGGCCGTGCTGACCGGCGCCTGGCTGTCGTGGCGGCTGACCCACAGCATCGCGCCGCCGCTGCGCCAGGCGGTCGACTTCGCGCGCCGTGTCGCGCACGGCGACCTGCAGGCGTCGATCACGCACGCGCGTTCCGACGAGATCGGCCAATTGTTCGATGCGCTCAGCGATATGTCGGCACAGCTGGCCGCCACGGTGGGCAAGGTGCACCATGGCGCCGCCGCCATCGGTTCGGCCTCGCGCGACATTGCGGCGGGCAACCTGGACTTGTCGGGCCGGACCGAACGCCAGGCCAGCGCGCTCGAGCAAACCACCTCGTCGATGGCCCTGCTGGCCGACGCGGTCCGGGAAAACAATAGCAATGCCCGCAACGCGAACACGCTGGCGCTGTCGGCGTCCCAGGTCGCCAGCCGCGGCGGGCAAGCCGTGGCCGAGGTGATGCGCACCATGGACAGCATCAATGCCTTCGCGCTGAAGATCGGCGAGATCACCAGCGTCATCGACGGCATCGCGTTCCAGACCAATATCCTGGCGCTCAATGCCGCCGTCGAGGCGGCGCGCGCCGGCGAGGAAGGGCGCGGTTTCGCCGTGGTGGCCTCCGAGGTGCGCAACCTGGCCCAGCGTTCGGCCGCCGCGGCGCGCGAAATCAAGGCCTTGATCGCCGCCTCCACCAGCCAGGTGGCCGCCGGCAGCGACCTGGCGCGCTCGGCCAGCGGCACCATGGACGAGATGATACGCAGCGTGCGCCAGGTGACCGGCATCATGGGCCAGATCAGCCAGGCCACCGAAGAACAGGAACAGAGCATCGAGCAGGTGCGGCGCGCCGTCGTCGACATGGACGGGGTGACCCAGCAGAATGCCGCGCTGGTGCAGCAGGCGGGGGCGGCCGCCGAAGCCATGCAGGACCAGGCACATGCGCTGAGCTGCGTGGTGGGCCATTTCCGGCTGGCTTGAAGAAGTGGTGCCCGGTGTGTGAGGCCACCGGACTAGCCTGCGGCGAAGCATCACCAACCACGCCATGGTAAAGGGCCAGCATGACCGGCGCATGACCGGCTTGCTGTGCGATCAAATCGCTTGACTTCATTGCACGTGTCAGATAATGTTGACACATGATATGTAAATCAAAGGAGTCCTGACATGAACGACGTATCCTTGTTGCGCCTGTACCTGTTGCGGGCCATGTACTTGCTGGTGGTGGTCGGCCTGGGCATCGTGATCTGGCCGGGCATCCTCAGCCATGCCCAGCCCTGGGAGCTCAAGCAGGGCGTGGTCATGTGCATGCTGGGCGCCTTTTCCCTGCTGTGCGCGCTGGGCTTGCGCTATCCCTTGCTGATGCTGCCGGTGCTGCTGTGGGAACTGGCGTGGAAGGCCATGTGGCTGCTGATCGTGGCGCTGCCGGCCTGGCGCTCCGGGACCATGGATGCCGGGATCATGGCCACGGCCATCGATTGCGCGCTCGTGGTGCTGGTGCCGATGGTCATCCCCTGGGGCTATGTGATGCGCCACTATGTGCGCCGGGATGGCGACCGCTGGAAAAACGCCGCCGCGTAAAGACATTTGCACGGGATGCGCTGCTTGGCCTATCATGGGGTTGCCTGCCTCTTGAAAGGAAAATTCCCGTGACTTCCCCCCAGCAGATACGTGCGGTGTTAATCGACGATAACGAGTTGACCCGTTCGGCGCTACGCCTGATGTTGCCCCAGGAAACGATCGAGGTGGTCGCCGAGGCGGGCACCGGCCGTTCCGGCCTCGATGCCTGCCTGCGCACCAGGCCCGACCTCATTTTCCTCGACGTGGTCATGCCCGACATGAGCGGCCTGGAAATCCTGCCGGCGATCAAGGATGCCTTGCCCCATGCGGAAATCCTGATGGTGACCGCAAGCAATGACCGCCTGACGATCGAACAAGCCATCATGGGCGGGGCGGCCAGCTTCATCATCAAACCGTTCACGCCGGCCAAGGTGGACGAAGCGCTCAAGCGCGCCATCGGCAACGTGAAACGCAAGCGCGCGCCGGCGGCCTAGGCCGCGCCGCCGCGGCGCGGCACCGTCCGGCGGTCGGGCGCGCAGGACGCCATGTGCGGGCGCACCCGCTGCGGCGCGCGCGCGAACACCCCGGTCACCAGCGCGGTCGCCAGCCCGCTCAAGTGGGCAAAGCGCAGGGCCGCAGGGGTATCGAAGGCGGCCCGGGTCAGCAGCGCCTGATTGATGCGGTCGGCAGTTTTTTCATCGATGCGTCGGTCCATGCCGCCAGTGTAGTCATGCGCCCGCTTGGCGGTCGCCGGTTTGGACTGATTTTTACAATCAATTACTTTCAGTTTTACTCACGATGATCCGATCCCTGCTGTTCCTTGCGGCCCTGTGCGGCGCGCCCGCCCATGCCCAGTCGGTGGCCTTCACCTTCGACGATGGCCCGCGCCTGGCCGGCACGCCGCGCCTGTCGGCCCAGCAGCGCAATGCCGCCATGCTGGCCGCGCTGGCGAAACACCGGGTCAGCGCCGCCCTGTTCGTGACCAGCGGCAACGGCGCCGACCAGCCCGAAGGCTATGCCCTGGCGCGCGCCTGGGGCGAGGCGGGCCACGCCATCGGCAACCACACGGTGAGCCATCCCGACCTCGACAGCGCCTCGGTCACGCTGGCGCAATACCAGCAGGAAGTGATGGCGTGCGACGCCCTCATCCGCACCATGCCCGGCTACCAGAAATGGTTCCGCTTTACCTTTTTACGCGAAGGCAACACCGCGGAAAAGCGCGACGGCATGCGCCGCTTCCTGCCCGCCAAGGGTTACCGCAATGCCTATGTCACGCTCGATACCAGCGACTGGCGCCTGGACGACAAGCTGGCCGGGATCCTGGCGCGCCATCCCGGCGCCGACCTGGCGCCGGTCCGGCGCGCCTACCTGGCCCACATCCGCCAGCGCGCGCTCGCCTACCGGGCCCTGGCCCACACCCTGCAGGGACGCGACATTCCCCAGGTGCTGCTGCTGCACCACAACCTGATCAATGCCTTGTGGCTGGACGATATCATCGCCCAGTTCAAGGACATGGGCTGGACCATCACCACGCCGGCGGCCGCCTTTGCCGACCCCGTGTATGCGCTGCAGCCGGACCGGGCCGAGCCGGGACAAAGCTTGCTGCTGTCGATGGCGCGCACGCTGGGCCTGGGCCGCTTCGATGGCTGGGAGCGGCTGGTGGACGATGGCGATGCCGAGATCGCCGCGCTCGAGGCCCAGGGATACTGATCAGCTGCTCCAGCGGTTCTTGCCGCAATGCTTGGCGCGGTACATGGCGTCGTCGGAGCGGCGCAGCAATTCGTCGACGCTGGCGCCGGCGCCGCCATGGATGGCCACCCCGATGCTGGTGCTCAGGGTCACGCTGCCGGCCGTCAGGTCGAACGCCTGCGCCATGCCGGCCACGATCTTGTCGGCCACGGCGCGCACGTCCTGGTCGGCATCCTGCAGCTCTTCGAGGATGATGGTGAATTCGTCGCCGCCCAGGCGCGCCACGGTGTCGCACTTGCGTACCGCCGCCGTCAGGCGCGCGCCGAAGGCCTTGAGCAGTTCGTCGCCGGCATGGTGGCCCAGGCTGTCGTTGATGCCCTTGAAACCGTCGAGGTCGAGAAAGAGCACCGCCAGCGCGCTATCGTTGCGGATGGCGCGCGCGGTGGCGATGGCCAGGCGGTCCATGAACAGGGCGCGGTTGGGCAGGCCGGTCAGCACATCGTATTGCGCCAGCTGGACCAGCTTTTCCTGCACCAGCTTGCGTTCGCTGATGTCGCGCACCACGCCGACAAACAGCACCCGCTTGTCGAGCTTGATGTCATTGACGGTCAGTTCCAGCGTGATCGGCAAGCCGCCCTTGCGCAGGCCGGGCAGCTCGACATTCGGATTGCCGATGAAGGTCGGTTCGCCCGTTTCCAGGTATTTTTTCATGCCCGCTTCCAGCGCTTGGCCGGCGTCGGGCGGAATGAGCATGCCGAAATGCCTGCCGACGACTTCGTCCGCGCGGTAGCCGAAGATGCGGCAGGCGGCGGCGTTGAACGATTCGACGATGCCGTGCTGGTCGAGCGTGACGATGCCTTCGCCCACGCTGGCCACGACGGTGTCCGTTTCCATGTGCTTTTCGCGGGCCAGGGTTTCGGACGCGATCAGGCGCGCCACCAGGGGCTTGAGCTGCAGGCGCATCAGGACCGCGCCCAGCACCAGCAGCAGGAGCAGGGAGGGCACCAGGAAGGTGAGCTGGCGGCGGATGACCAGGAACAGCTCGGCCGCATCCTGCTTGACCACCAGGCCCAGGTTGGGCGCCACCGGGGCGTAGGCCGCCAGCACGGTATTGCCCCAGTAATCGACGGCCGGCGCCAGGCCCGCCTGGCCGTCGACGGCCAGGCTCATGGGATAGGGCAGGCCGGCCATATTGCGTCGTGCGAGCACGTACACGGCAGGTTTGCGGGCCGACGGCAGGCACACCAGCTGCTGCCGGCGGCCGGCGCACAAGAGCACTTCGCCGCTCTTGCCGATGCCGCGCAGGTCGGCCATCCGCGCTTGCACCGGCGCCATGTCCTGGGCCAGCGCGAGGCGGGCGAAGGGCAGTCCCCGGTGCAGCAGGGGCATGCTGGTATGCATGAGCAACCGGCCGTGCCAGGCCAGGGCCGCCTGTTCGCCCGCCATGTCCGGCAGGGGCAGCGCCGTGCCCGGGTCGCGCGTGACGGGCGGGCCGCTGTGGCGCAGCAGGGCCCCGTCCGGGGCGTACAGGGAAGCGCTGTGAAAGCCGTTGCCGACCAGGGTCTCGAGCGCTTGCGCGGCCCTGGCCAGGGCCGCGCCCTGCCGCGGCGCGGCGGCCAGCGCCCCGGCCGCGGCGCGCAGCTGCGGGTCGCCGGCGGCGCGCGCGCTGGCGGCGCGGGCCTGGGACAGGGTGGCCTGGATCGCGCTGCGCTGGGCTTCGAGGCGAAATTGCAGGCGGTCGCGCAGGGAATCTTCCAGCACCGATTGCTGGAACACGAAGCCGGTCAGGCCGGCGGTGAAGGTGGCCACGCACAGGATCGCCGTGCTCATGAAGCCGATCCGTTCATCCATGCCGAAATAGCGCGTGCGCCGGGCGCCGCGCGACCAGTTCCAGCTGCCCCACAGGGCGCCGGCCAGGGCGATCATGCCGACGGCGGTGGGGACCGCCATCCTGGCCGAGCGCGCCCAGCCGAACAGCAGGTCGGGCGCCATGATGTAGCCGAGCAGACCGGTCAGGCCGACGGCCAGCACGCAGAACACGAGGGTCTGGTACAGCCATTCCTGTTTCTTGCTGGCGATGCGCTGCATCAGCACCAGGCAGGTGCCGACCAGCATGAAGCCGATGGCGGTATTGGGCGCCAGCCGGCCGGGGCGGACATTGCCGTCCTGCAGCCATGTGTGCAGGAAAGCCCAGTCGATGCCGAGTGAACGGTCGAAGCAATGCTCGACCAGGATCAGGGCGCCGAGGCTGAGCAGGAAGACGCCGATCCCGTTCTGGAAAGCCAGCATGGGACGGCGCCGGCCTGCCGGCAGGGCGATCGCGGCGCCGGCGAGGGCGAAGCACAGGGCCGTATTGAAGGTCACGGCCACCATGCCGGTGCGAAATTCGACCATCTGGCGGATGTGCAGCAACCAGCCCGTCATGACGACCAGGCCGAGCGCCATGAGGGCCGTCCCGAGCACGACCGGCAGATAGGCCGGGCGCGGTGGCGAGGCCGGTCCCGTATCTGTTGTTTTCACGCCTTCTCGCTGAGCCATGGGAGCCTTTCGCTGATCTATGCACGATACCCGCTATGCATACTTGGTATCAATGAAAATTGCTGAAATATATTACCAACGGCCGCTGCGCCGTTGCTTGCAAATGCGAATGATTCTCGTTTATACTCGATGCACGCCATTTAACCGCATCAGCCCGCCGCCGCCAGCCAGTGCACCCTGTGAAGGACGCCTCGTGACGCGCAAACATTCCGCCAATTCCACTGATTCCTGCCAGCACATGACGGTCGCCGAGAGCGGCATCGGCCATGTCAGCATTTGCCCCGATTGCAGCGTGCTCCATTTGTCGCTCAGCCATGTGTCCTTGCGCTTCACGCCCGACGCCTTCCGCGCGCTGGCCGCGATGGTGGGCCAGGCCCAGGAGCGCCTGGCGCAGGTGGCGCGCAGCGGCGCGGCCGCGGCCGCGGTGATCGACGAGGCCAGGCACGGCCCCAAGCTGCACTGAGGCCGCCATGTGCGACAAGGAAAAACGCGTGTTCGGCGCCGCCATCGCGTGCGCGCCCAGGTCGGTCTCGCGCCGCCAGCGCCTGTGGGAGCTGCCGTCCAATACCCATTGCCCCGTGATCGGGGTGTGCCTGCCGCTGGCCTTGCTGCGGCGCCTGGTCAACAAGGGGGTGCGCGGCCAGGCGCTGGCAGACGACTATGACATCCACGTGGGCGCGGTGGCCGAATGCGCCGCGCGCAACCGGATCTCGAACCTGCTGCAGGAGGCGCTCGACCACCGCTACGGCGCCGAGCTGCAGCAGTTCAAGCCGGCCGCCGGCGCCGACGCCGTGCTGCAGCTGTGGCGCCGCGCCGTGGCGGACGGCGACGTGGCGGGCGCTTTCTGGGCTGCGCTGACGCACCCGCGCAGCGACTTCCTGGTGCAGGACACGGTGCTGCGCGAAATGCACATGATCGGCCACCAGGCCGGCGCCAGCACCCGGGTCGACCAGGTCCGCTTCCGCGCCTTGCTGGCGCAGCACGCGGCGCTGGGCGCGGAACTGGCGCAGGAGCGCCAGCGCCATTCGCGCGCGCTGGCCGGCAAGGCGCAGGAACTGGCGCAGTGCAATGCCGCGCTGATGCGGGCCCGGGCCCAGGTGATCACGCGCGACAGCAGCCTGGCCTTCCTGCGCACCGATTTCGATGCCCTGAAGGCGGCGGTGCCCGAACTGGACGCCCGCCTGCGCCTGCAGGAAAGGGTGGACAGCGCGGCGCGCCGCCTGGCCGAGCGCGATGCCCTGGTGGCCCGGCTGCGCGAAGAACTGGCGGCGGCGCTGCGCCCGCCGGTCGCGGCGGAAGCGGTGGCCATCGCGGCGCCGGACGCCGCGGCCGCCGTCCCCGCGCCGCGGCTGGCCAACAAGACCGTGCTGTGCGTGGGCGGGCGCAGCGCCAGCGTGCCCGGCTACCGCTGCATGACGGAGCAGGCCGGCGGACGCTTCGTCCACCACGACGGCGGCCAGGAGCAGGGCGTGGACCAGCTCGACGCCAGCCTGGCCGCGGCCGACCTGGTGATTTGCCAGACCGCCTGCATCAGCCACAATGCCTACTGGCGGGTCAAGGAATACTGCAAGCGCAGCGGCAAGCAATGCGTGTTTGTCGAAAACCCGAGCAGCACCAGTTATTCGCGCGGGTTGCGCCAGATCGCGATCATGGCCGCATGAAGGGCTGGCATGAAGGGCAGAACCTCGCTATGCTGCGGGGATGCGCATCCTCATCATCGAAGACAATTCCGACATCGTCGCCAATCTGTACGGCTTCCTGGAACCGAAGGGGCACCAGCTCGACTGCGCCTTGAATGGCTACGCCGGCCTGGCGCTGGCGCGCGAGAACAGCTACGACGTGATCATTCTCGACATCATGATGCCGGGCATGACCGGCATCGAGATGTGCCGCAAGCTGCGCGACGAACTGCAGGACAGCACGCCGGTGCTGATGCTGACCGCGCGCGACACCCTGGAGGACAAGGTCAGCGGCTTTGCGAACGGCGCCGACGACTACCTGGTCAAGCCGTTTTCGCTGGTGGAACTGGAAGTGCGGCTGCAAGCCCTGGTGCGCCGCTCCGGGCGCAACGTGACCTCGCCCCGCCTGCTGACGGTGGGCGAACTGACGTTCGATCCGGCCGCCTACCGCGCCCTGCGCGGGCCGCGCGTGCTGACCCTGACCAAGACCGGCTATGTGATCCTGAAATGCCTGATGCTGGCCGCGCCGAGCGTGGTCTCGCGCGCCACGCTGGAATCCGAAGTCTGGGGCGAGAACCGGCCCGACAGCGATGCCCTGCGCACCCACATCCACGCCCTGCGCCAGACGCTCGACAAGCCCGAACCGTTTCCCATGTTGCGCACCGTGCCCGGCATCGGCTTCCAGCTGGTGACGCCCGATGACCCGGTTTAAGTCGATCGGCAAGCGCATCGTCACGGCCTACCTGCTGTTCGCGGTGGCCTGTTCGCTGCTGTTCGCCATCAGCGCGGCGGTGGTGGTGGAGGGGATCGAAGTGCGCCTGGTCGACGAGCGCCTGATGGAAGTGGCGGCCTGGGCTTCGCCGCGGCATGCCGGCAAGCTGCCGGTGGAAATGCCCGCCGGCTTGAATTTCCATCACGGCAATGAGATTCCCCTCTCGCTGCGCGGCCTGGAGCAGGGCGTGCAGGAAGTCACGGTCGACGGCGTGGGACTGCATGTCTTTTCCGGGCGCGACCGCGACGGTCCCTTCGTGGTGGTGGACCATGAAAGCGATTACGAATCGGTGGAACTGGCCGTGTATTCGATGTTCGGCCTGGGCTTTCTCGGCTTTATCGGCATGTCGGTGGTGCTGGGGCGCTACATGGCGCGCCGTTTCGTCGCGCCCATCGTGGCCCTGTCGACCGCCGTGGCCGAACGCAAGGCCGACCTGCCGCTGCAGGACAATGCCGACGAACTGGGGATCCTGGCGCGCGCCTTTGCCGCCCATACGGGCGAGCTGCAGCAGTTCCTCGAGCGCGAGCGCTTCTTCACGGGCGACGTCAGCCACGAACTGCGCACGCCGCTGACCATCATTGCCGGCGCGGCCGAAGTGGTGATGATGGAAAGCGGCGACCGGCCGGCCGCGCACGCGGCGGCCGAAAGGATCTACCGCGCCGCGCGCGACGCCGGCGAAAGCGTGCACGTCCTGCTGATGCTGGCGCGCTCGCCCGACCTGATCGAATCGGACGTGTTCATGATCGACGCGCTGCTGCGCGAAGAAGTGGTGCGCTACCAGCCGCTGGTGGCGGACAAGCCGGTGTTGCTGTCATTTGCGGGCGGCGCCGATTTCGCGGTGCGCGCGCCGTGCCGGCTGGTCGCGTCGGCCATCGGCAACCTGGTGCGCAATGCCTGTGTCTACACGGCGCAGGGCGAGATCACGGTGCTGCTGGAAGACCATGCGGTGCTGGTGCGCGATACCGGTCCGGGCTTGCCGGAAGCGGTGATCGGCGCGCTCCAGGGCGTGACGGGCGGTGCGCGCCTGCGCGGTTCCGAAGGCACCGGACTGGGCCTGGCGCTGGTCAAGCGCATCTGCCACCAGATGGGCGCCACGCTGGCGGTAGCGCCCATGGCCGGCGGCGGCACCGAATTTTCCATCCGTTTTCCCGCGGTGTAGGGCGCGGCGCGCGGTGACCCTGCGCATTGGGGCGTCAATACCCGCCGCCTTTTTTCGCGTCTTGCCTGGTCTGAGCTTGCCTTGTCCTGTCTTGAAGTTGCCACGCCATCGTCCATGCAGTTTGGACACTTCAAGACAATTCAAGGAGAATTGCGACAAATGGAGGCCCCGAACAAGGCGTCACCTTTTTGGGGCCACAGCAGCACCCCGCCCCCGCGCGGCGAGCAGAATGCACCGGCCGCTAGGTATTGCTGAACTTCATCGTGTAGAGTACCGGAACGCCTGCCCACCCTCCGGAGCCCTTGATGAAGTTTGCCCTGATTCCCCTGTGCCTGTCCCTGGCCGCCGTCCCTGCCGCGGCCGCCGACGTGCTGATCACCGCCGCCCACCTGCTCGACGTGCGCAGCGGGAAACTGATCGCCAACCCGCAGGTGCTGGTGCGCGACGGGCGCATCGTCAGCGTGACGCAGGGCGTGCCTCCCGCCGCGCAGGGTGGCGCGGCCAGGCGGGTCGACTTGCCGGGCATGACCTTGCTGCCAGGCCTGATCGACATGCACGTCCACCTCGACAGCGACCCCAGTTACGGCGGCTACACCGGCCTCGAATTCGGCGACCGTTTCTGGTCGGTGCTGATGGTGCCGCACGCCAGCCGCACCCTGGACGCGGGTTTCACGACGGTGCGCAATGTGGGCTCGGAAGCGTGGAACGACGTGGGCCTGCGCCAGGCGATCAGCGAAGGCAAGGTGCGCGGGCCGCGCGTGGTGACGGCCGCGAGTTCCTTCGGCGCCACCGGCGGCCATTGCGATTCGACCTATTTCCCGCCATCGATGAAGCAGTCCAGCCCCTTCAATGCCGACACCCCCGACGAGGGGCGCAAGATGGTGCGCGAACTGCGCAAGCACGGTGCCCAGGTCATCAAGATCTGCGCCACCGGCGGCGTATTCTCGCGCAACACGGAACCGGGCCAGCAGCAAATGAGCCTGGCCGAGATGAAGGGCGTGGCCGACGAAGCCCACCAGTGGGGCTTGCAGGTCGCCGCGCACGCGCATGGCAGCGCCGGCATCAAGGATGCGATCCGCGCCGGCGTCAATACCATCGAGCATGCCAGCCTGATCGACGATGAAGGCATCGCGCTGGCGAAAAAACATGGCGCCTGGCTGTCCATGGATATTTACAATACCGACTATACCCAGGCCGAAGGCAAGAAGAACGGCGTGCTCGAAGACAATCTGCGCAAGGACCGCGAGATCGCCGACATCCAGCGCGAAGGCTTCCGGCGCGCCCATGCGGCCGGCGTCAAGATGGTGTACGGCACCGATGCCGGCATTTATCCGCATGGCGAGAACGCGCGCCAGTTCGCCACCATGGTGCGCTACGGCATGAGCCCGCTGCAAGCGATCCAGGCGGCCACGCTCAATGCCGCCGACGCGCTGGCCAGCAAGGAAGTCGGCGTGCTCGAAGCGGGCCGCTACGGCGACATGATCGCGGTCAGGGGCGACCCGACGCGCGATGTGCGCTTGCTGGAAAGCGTGGCGGTCGTGATCAAGGGCGGCGAACTGGTCAAGGATCGGCGTTGATATAGCCTGTATTTAGGCTGTTAAGTGAATTATTTTTAGTTAGTGGTCGAAAAATAGGCTTCTAAACTTCACTTTCGCTATACTGTTACTGATGAAAGCGACGGGGGGCGGTATGCTCGATTTCGGCTTTGCAACAGAACAGGAAATCCGCATCGAGCTGGGCAAGCGTTTGCGCGCACATCGCCTGGCCCAGGGCTTGTCGCAAGTGGAAATGGCGAGGCGGGCAGCATTCGGCGTCAGCACCTTGAAGCTGCTAGAAGGCAAGGGGCAGTGTACGTTCGAGAATTTCATGCGTGCCGTCCTGGCGCTGGGATTGGCGGACGAGATGCGCTCGCTTTTCTCGGTCTGCATACGATCAATTTCCCAGATGGAGCAGGCCGAACAGCGCAAACGTGTCCGTGCCCCCCGTCAATCGGCAATCGCCAAAAGCAAGCAGGCACGCTCTTGAAAAAGATCACAGTCTATTTTTGTGGCTGGGGCCAGCGCTGGCCGCTCGGAACGCTGGCCGATAACGGCCAGGACCTGTTGTTCGAGTACTCGCACGATGCGATCGCACGCGGTATCGAGTTCTCCCCCAGACACCTGAAGCTGCAAGCACAGGCGTTTGGCGATTTTCCTGCTTACCAGTTCAATTTGCCCGGTCTGATTGCCGATGCGTTGCCGGACGGATGGGGTTTGCTGTTGATGGACCGGGTATGCAAGAAGTGCTTTGACCTCTCCGCTTATCAAATATCGCCCTTGGACCGGCTCGCGTTCATCGGGGACCGGGCCATGGGTGCATTCACTTTTGAGCCTGCCGCCCTGGAACTGCCGCCATCCGACCTCAAACTACTGGAAGTCGCAAAGGAAGTCGAGTCCGTTGTTGCTGACCGGGATACCGTGGCCTTGCGGCAGTTGATGGTCATTGGCGGCAGTCCACAGGGTGCGCGACCCAAAGCCCTGGTGCAGTTCGATGCCGAAACCCGGTTTGTCAGCACGCGGGAAGATGCACCAGGCATGCCATGGCTGGTCAAATTTCCCGGCAAGTCGGAACACAAGGAGGTCTGTGCAATAGAGCACTGCTATGCGGGCCTTGTCAGGCAGTGTGGCCTGGACATGCCCGCTACCGCGTTGTTTGACCTTGACCCGCAGCACGCGGCCTTCGGCATTGCGCGCTTCGACCGTCAAGCCGGGCTGCGCGTTCCCATTCACACTTTGGCAGGGGCCTTGCATGCGGATTTCCGCGTGCCGAGCGTCAGCTATCAGACCTTGTTGCGCTGTACGCGTGCCTTCACACGCAGCGAATACGAAGTCCGGAAAGCATTCGAGCGATGCGTCTTTAATGTGATCTTCAATAATCGCGATGACCACGCCAAGAATTTTTCATTCCGCATGGATGAGACGCTGTCCTGGAAACTCGCACCTTGCTACGATATAAGCTACTGTGAAGGTCCGGGTGGCGAACATCAGATGGATATCGAAGGGGAAGGCCGCAATCCCGGCAAGCCGGAGCTGATGAAACTGGCGCAGTCCAATGGCCTGGATCGATCCTGGGCTTCGTCGACCATCGAGAAATTCGCCACTGTGGCAGGCGAATTCAAGGAACAAGCACAGGGTCATGCTATCCGGCCGGCCACGCGCAGCCGGATTGTCAAAGCGATCGAGGGGAACAGAAAGCGTATGGTTTGATGAAAAAAGACGCAGAGCGCAGATTTCCCGCCGGGCCGGCAACGCTGCGCGCGCAAGTGCTGGCGGTGCTGCTGGCGTCCGACGACATGACCGGCATGGCCAGCATTTTCGACCATCGCAAGGTGGCCCTGAACACGGTGGTGCGGGCACTGGTGCGCAAGTATGGCTGGCCCATCGAACGCCACGATTTTCCGACCAATACGGCCGACGGCAGGGCGGCCTGGGCCTCGGTGTACAGCCTGCCCCGGGACGTGATCGATGCGGCCATGGCCAATGGCGGCAGCGACTGGCTCGACGGGGTGCGGGCGGCCCGCATGGCGCGCGCCCGGCGCGTGGTGCGCCGATAAGCTACACTTGCTTCATGAACAGCCCATTTCGTCCCCATGGTAGTTTCAGCCTGCGCGTCGAAGGGCGCCTCGTGATTTCCCACATCACCGGGCCCTGGAACAAGGAGCTGGTCACGGCCTGGGCGAAAGCGTGCCAGCCCGAGGGCAAGATCCTGTCCGACAGCGGTCCCTACGTGGGCATCGCCGTCATCGGCGCCTCGATGCTGTGCCCGCCCGACGCCATGGAAACCTTGCGCCGCGCGGTCAGGTACTCGGCGACCAGGCAGCGCTGCATCGCGCACGTGATCGTGGCCGGCGCCAGCGTCGACGGACGCGGCTTCCTCGAGCCGGTGTTCGCGCGCATCTACGAGGGCGTGGTCGAGCACCGTATCTTCCATGAGCTGGACGAGGCCCGCGCCTGGTCCCTGGCCCACCTGGCCGCTAATGGAGCCTGACGGGCGGCGCCAGCTTCGCGTTGATCCAGTCGGCCACGGTGCGCGCCGCCATCCTGGCAAATCCCTGCAGCGCCATCAGGTGCTTGCGGTACATCAGCGCGTACAGCAGGCGCGCCACCACACCGCCAACCCGCAGTCCGGAGAGCATGCCCACCGCGGCCAGCGGCCCGAGCGAGACCAGCGAACCGTAGTCATGGTAGGCGAAGGCGGGCGCCTTGCCCGGCCAGCCGCTGGCCAGGACCCCGGCCAGGTACAGGGCTTGCTGGTGCGCGGCCTGGGCCCGCGGCGGCACCGCGCCGCCGCCGGGACTGGTGAAGCTGGCGCAGTCGCCGATGGCGTAGATGTCCGGGTCGCCCAGGGCCTGCAGCGTGGGGCCGACGACGACCTGTCCCAGGCGGCTGACCGGCAGGCCCAGGGTGGCGCACATGGCCGGCGCTTGCACGCCGGCCGCCCATAGGGTGATCGCGGCCGGGAAAACGGTGCCGTCGGTATCGATCACGGCGTGCGCGTCGACCCGCGCCACGGCGCTGTCGGTGGCCACCTTGACGCCCAGCGCACGCAGGTGGCGCAGGGCGCGCTTCGACTGGCGCGGATCGAGGTGCGGCAGCAGGCGCGAGCCGCGTTCGACCAGGCGGATGCGCACATGGCCTTCCGGACCGCGCGCATGGAAGTTGTAGCGCGCCAGCATGCGGGCGCTGTGATTGAGTTCGGCCGCCAGTTCGACCCCGGTGGCGCCGCCGCCCACGATCACGATGTCCATGCCCTTGCCGTGCACGCTGGCGCGCAGGCAGCCATCCATGAAGCGCTGGCGGAAGGCTTCGGCCTGCGGCACGTCTTCGAGCGTGAGGGCATGCTGCGCGGCGCCCGGCACGCCGAACAGGTTGGTGACGGAACCGAGCGCCAGCACCAGCTGGTCGTAGGCGATGCTGCGCGCCGGCAGGAGTTCGGCGCCATCGTCGGCCAGCAGGGGCGCCAGCAGCACGGCGCGCGCTTCGCGGTCCACGCCCAGCACTTCGCCGCGCGCAAATTCGAAGCCGTGTTCCCGGGCCTGGGCCGCGTAGCCGATTTCGGCCGCCTGCGCATCGACCTTGCCCGAGGCGACCGTATGCAGCAACGGCTTCCAGAAGTGGGCAGGCCAGCGGTCGACCAGCACCACGCGCGCCTGGCCACTGTCTCCAAGACGGGTGGCCAGTTCCAGGCCGCCCGCGCCGCCTCCAACGATGACGATGGTTTTCATAAGTGTCCCTCCAATGACTGTTAATATAAACGTCATTACATGAAAATAAAAATCAGACTTTTTCAATAATAGATAAGGAAAACCTTATGTATCACGCCAGCTTCCGCCAGCTCCAGTCACTGGTGCTGGTCGCGCGCCACGAAAGCGTGTCGAAGGCCGCCAATGCGCTGCACGTCACCCAGCCTGCGGTGTCGCTGCAATTGCGCACGCTCGAGGAAATCACCGGCACCGCGCTCACCCGCAAGGATGGACGCTCGATCCAGCTGACCGCGGCCGGCGAGGTGATGGTGGAGTTTTCCGAACGCATACTGCGCCTGTGGGAGCAGGCCGGCGACGAACTGGCGGCCCTGAACGGCATCACCAGCGGCACCTTGCGCATCGGCGCGGTGACCACCGCCGAACACTTGCTGCCGCCGTTGCTGGTGCCCTTCACCATGGAGCGGCCTGACGTGCGCCTCAAGCTGCAGGTTGGCAACCGCATCGAGATCGTCAACATGCTGGCGCGCCATGAAATCGACCTGGCCATCATGGGCACGCCGCCGCGCGAGCTGCGCACCAATGCGGCCCGCTTCGCGCGCCATCCCATGGGCTTCGTGGCCAGCCCGGACCATCCCCTGATGAAAAAGCGCAAGGTCACGCTGGCCGACGTGCTTGCCGCCAACCTGCTGGTGCGCGAGCGCGGTTCGGGCACCCGCACGGCGGTCGAAAAACTGTGCAAGGATGGCGGCCACGCGCTCCACTTCGGCTCCGAAGTCTCGTCCAACGAGGCCATCAAGCGCATGGTGTCGGCCGGGCTGGGGCTGGGCTTCCTGTCGGTGCACGCCTGCGCCCTGGAATTCAAGGCCGGCCTGATCGCGCTGCTGCCGATGCAGGGCAATCCGGTCGAGGCGGACTGGCACATCATGCACCTGGCAGGCCATCCGATCGCCAAGGTGGCGGCCGCCTTCCAGGACTTCGTGATCGGCGAGGGCCAGGCCCTGGTCAGGCGCGAACTGGAGGGCTGCGCCCGCAAGCCCCGCAAAGCGTGACAGAGCGGCAAGCCTGTCCCGGCTTACTTTGCGATCGGGCAAATGCCGCCTCGACATCTCCTCCAATAATCGAAAGTGCTCAGTCCGTTTGGAACGCTGACCTTTCTTGATTGGAGAAAAGATGAACATCCGGAAATCACTGCTGGCCGCCGCCCTGGCCGCCTTGCCCCTGCTGCCCGCGGGCGCGGCGGCCCCCCTCATGAACGGTCCGGCGCTCCAGACGCCGCAGGCACGCGCCGCGCTGGCGGCCCAGCTGGCGCTGCAGCGTCCCCTGCACGGGCTGGACGCCGACCACGAGTACAGCTTTTCGGTCCAGCATCCCGGGGAGCAGGGCACCCAGGTCACCCGCGCCGACCATACCTACAAGGGCGTGCGCGTGTTCGGCTCGGAATCGGTGATCGTCACCAATGCGGCCGGCAAGATCCTCAGCGAATCGGTGGCCGAGCGGCGCCAGTTCCTGGGCAAGGGCGCGGCCAACCGCCTGGGCGCGCTGACGGCCGACTTCAGCGTCAAGCCGGCCATCGGGCCGAAAGACGCGATCGATGCCGCCGTCCGCTCGGTGGCGCAGGGCGGGGTGCCGGTGGCGCCGCCCCGGGCCGAACTGATCGTCTATCCCCTGGTGAGCACCGAGCGCCTGCCCTCGGCCGCCAACAAGCCCGAGGAAGAGCTCAATGCGCTCGACGTGACCGACGTGGTGCAGGGTTACGAGCTGGCCTACCTGGTGCGCACCCGCATGCGCGTGGGCCAGCAGCCGGTCTACCACGACACCATCATCAGCGCCAACGACGCGCGCATCATCGACCAGTGGAATGCCCTGCAAACGGTGATCGGCAGCGGCAAGAGCCAGTACAACGGCGTGGTGCCGCTCTCGACCACCCAGGATGGCAAGGTCTTCAAGCTGATCGATCCGCTGCGCGGCAGCGGCGGCAAGTTCGGCGCCATGGCCATCACCAATGCCGACCATGGCAGCGATGCGGGCGAGGTGTTCACCAATACCGTCAACGAATGGGGCGACGGCAAGCAGTATATCGAGGGCGGCAGCACCACCGACGCCAACGGCCAGACTGCGGCGGTCAATGCCCTGTGGGGCTTGATGAATACCTACGACACGTTCAAGAACGTGCTGGGCTGGCATGCCCTCGATGGCCAGAACACGGCCACCTACATCGCCGCCCACGTCAACACCGCCTACGACAATGCCTATTACAGCGACG
>Ga0187845_1000241_pt1 | contig 31257 bp, 29 predicted proteins | sample SpaLakP09_SKY_68_FD_134515 | JGI IMG/M metagenome (GOLD analysis project Ga0187845, IMG submission 134515) | Oligotrophic lake water microbial communities from Sparkling Lake, Wisconsin, USA - SP09_SKY_68 | ecosystem: Environmental > Aquatic > Freshwater > Lake | place: USA: Sparkling Lake... | reverse complement strand
CAGGAAATCGCCGAAGAGCAGCAGCAGCAGAAGCAGAAACTGGAGCAGGAAAAGGGCCGGCGCGCCACGCTGCTGGCCAATCTGTCGAAAAAACTGGTGGCCCAGCGCAAGGAAGCGGGCAATCTGGAACGCGACGAACAGCGTCTGGGTGGGCTGGTCGACAAGCTCAACAAGCTGATACAGGAACAGGCCATTGCCGCAGCGGCCGAGAAAAAACGTCAGGAACAGTTAGCGGCGGCACGGGCCGAAGCCAAGGCCAAAGCCGAAGCGCAAGCGCGTGCACAGGCCAGGGCGGCGGCTGCCGAGGCCGAGCGCCGCGCCAATGGCGGCAAAGCGGGCAGTGTGAAGCCGGCCGAAGAGCCGAAAGTGGCAGTGCAAAAGCCGGTGGAGGCAGCGAAACCGCTGCCACGTGACGAAGCAGCCGCCAAACCGGCCGATATCGCACTGGCACCGGCCGCACCGGCAGGTGCGTTCGCCAGCCTGAAAGGACAGCTGCGGCCACCGGTCAGCGGCAAGCTGGCGGCCCGTTTCGGCAGCAAGCGTGGCGATGGCCCGAGCTGGAAGGGGGTGTTCATTCGCGCCAGCGAAGGCGCCGGCATTCAGGCCATTGCGGCCGGGCGGGTGGTGTTCTCCGACTGGCTGCGCGGCTTCGGTAACCTGATCATCGTCGATCATGGTGGCCAGTACATGAGCATTTACGGTAACAATGAGACGCTGCTCAAGCGCATAGGCGACATCGTCAAACCCGGCGATCAGATTGCCACGGCCGGTAACAGCGGCGGGCAGGAAGAATCGGGACTATACTTCGAGCTACGCCATCAGGGCGCGGCATTCGATCCGGCTGGCTGGATCAAGTTTTAAGGTTTGCGGGAAAAATGGGCAACAAAGTCAAAAGCATGGTCCTGGTAGGACTGGGAATGGTGGCTGGTGTGGCCATCTCCCTGCAATATCCCGCGATAGCGCAGAAAGCCAGCGGTTCGCCGCTGCCGCTGGAAGAGCTGCGCCAGCTGTCCGACGTTTTTGGTCTGATCAAGAGCGATTATGTGGAACCGGTGGATGACAAGAAGCTGCTGACGGAAGCCATTTCCGGCATGGTGGCTTCGCTCGATCCCCACTCGGTCTACCTCGACAAGAAGGCTTTCGCCGAAATGCGCGAAACCGTCGAGGGCAAGTTTGTCGGCATCGGCATCGAAGTTGGCATGGAAGACGGCTACCTGAAAGTGGTATCGCCGATCGAAGATACGCCGGCTTTCAAGGCCGGCGTCAAGGCAGGCGACCTGATTACCCGCATCGACAACACGCCCATCAAGGGCATGTCGCTCGATGAAAGCGTGAAGAAAATGCGCGGCGAGCCGCGTACCAAGGTGGTGGTGACCATCAGCCGCAAGGATGAAGACAAGCCGCTGGTGCTGACCATCATGCGCGAGGAAATCCGCGTGCAGAGCGTCAAAGCCAAAATGATAGAACCCGGTTACGCGTGGCTGCGCATTTCGCAGTTCCAGGAGCCGACCGTGGACGACATGGCCAAGAAGCTGGCGGCGCTTTATGCGCAGGACCCGCATCTGAAAGGGCTGGTGCTCGATCTGCGCAATGACCGGGCGGCGTGGTGCCCGGCGCGATCGGCGTGTCCGCCGCCTTCCTGCCGAAAGATGCCGTGGTGGTGTCGACCAATGGCCAGCTGGCCGATTCCAAGCAGACCTTCTATGCCCGCCCCGAGTACTACGTGGTGCGCGGCAAGAACGATCCGCTGGCCAAGCTGCCGGCGGCGCTGAAAGATGTGCCGATGGTGGTGCTGGTGAACGCCGGTTCGGCCTCGGCCTCGGAAATCGTGGCCGGTGCGCTGCAGGACTACAAGCGCGCCATCATCATGGGTTCGCAGACATTCGGTAAGGGTTCGGTGCAGACGCTGCGCCAGCTCACCGCCGATACGGCAGTCAAACTGACGACGGCGCGCTACTACACCCCGCTCAACCGTTCGATCCAGGCGCGCGGCATCGTGCCCGATCTGCTGGTGGACGAAACTGCCGAAGGCGATGCCATGAAGGGCTTGCGCGTGCGCGAAGCCGATCTGCAGAAACACCTGAATAACGACAGCGATCCGGCTGCCGCCCAGACGCAAGGGCCGCAGCGCGACGAGCTGGAAGAAGAACTGCGTGCGGCGGCGCTGGCGAAGAATGCTAAGCCGGTGGAATTCGGCTCCAAGGATGACTTCCAACTGCAGCAGGCGCTGCGCCACTTCAAGGGCTTGTCGGTACAACTGTCCAAGGCGGATGGGCCGGTTGCTGCTGCAGCAGCTTCGGCTTCGGCTTCGGCCGCAGCATCGGCCACCAAGACCGCTCCGTCGCCACGGCCATGAACGACCAGCAGTTGCTGCGCTACTCGCGCCATATCCTGCTCGACCAGATCGGTATCGAAGGCCAGCAGAAGCTGCTGTCTGCACACGCGCTGGTGATAGGCGCCGGCGGCCTCGGTTCGCCGGCCGCCATGTATCTGGCTTCGGCCGGGGTGGGCCAGATTACGCTGGTCGATAACGACACGGTAGACCTGACCAATCTGCAACGGCAGATTGCCCATACCACCGAGCGGGTAGGGCAGCCCAAGGCGGAATCGGCACGCCAGACGCTGGGCCAGATCAATCCCGAAATTGCCGTGCTTGCGCTGAACGAGCGCGCCGATGAAGCGCGCCTGCATGCGCTGGTGGCCCAAGCCGATGTGGTGCTCGACTGCACCGACAACTTCGCCACCCGTCACGCCGTCAACCGTGCCTGCGTGGCGCTGCGCAAGCCGCTGGTATCGGGCGCGGTGATTCGCTTTGATGGCCAGATCAGCGTGTTCGATCCGCGCAGCGGCACCCAGCCTTGCTACTCCTGCCTGTTCCCGCAGGATCAGAAATTCGAAGATGTAGCCTGTTCGACCATGGGCGTGTTTGCGCCTCTGGTGGGTGTGGTGGGCGCCATGCAGGCGGCCGAAGCACTCAAGCTGTTGATGGACGTCGGAACCTCACTGGCCGGCCGGCTGCTGATGCTCGACGGGTTGTATATGGAGTGGACCAGTATCAGCGTAGCACGCAACGGCGACTGTCCGGTCTGCGGTGGCTGCGCCGCCAACTAATCAAACAGTGAAGGGGACTATCTTGCTGCTCAAACGACTTGCCATCATGCCGCTGGCATTGGCCGCCGCATTCAGCGCGCACGCTGCCAGCACCACCAAATACCTGATTATTGCCGAAAACGCCAAGCAGATCGGCGCCCAGGTCACCGAGCACCTGGACGACGGCAGTACCAAAGTCCGCTTCGAATTCAAGAACAATGGCCGTGGCCCGGACTTGACGGAACAGTTCCGCATGACGGCCGATGGCAGCATGACCAGCTACAGCGTGCAGGGCAAGTCCACTTTTGGTGCCGTAGTCGACGAGCGCTTCGAGCGCAAGGGCGATCAGGCCGAGTGGAAGTCTACCTCCGAGCAGGGCCGGAAAACCGTCAAGGGCGTAGCGGCCTACCTGCCGCTGAATAGTTCGTTCGAAGTGGTATCGGCCTACATTGGCGTGCTGGCCGCAGCGCCCGATCACAAAATGGCGCTGCTGCCTTCCGGCACACTGACCCAGAGCGTGCTCGATACGCTGGAAGTGAGCAGCGCTGGCGGCGCCAAACAGACCGTGCAGCTGGTGGCGCAGACGGGTGTGGGCCTGTCGCCGGCGTTCTACTGGGCCACCACGGGCAGCACGCCGCGCCTGTTTGGCGTCATCATTCCCGGCTTCGCCAGCATACTGGAAGAAGGCTGGCAGGGCGTCGCGCCGCAACTGGCTGCACGCCAGAAGCAGGCCGAGAACAAGATGCTGGAAGATCTGGCCGCCAGACTGCAACACCCGCTCAACGGCCTGACCGTGGTGCGTAATGCGCGCGTGTTCGATAGCGAAAAAGCCGTGGTCGGCGCACCGTCCGATATCTATCTGCTGCGTGGCCGGATTACCGCCGTGCTGCCAGCCGGTTCGCCAGCGCAGGGCGTGGTCAATACCATCGATGCGGATGGGCGCATTGTGCTGCCAGGCCTGTTCGATATGCACGGCCACGTGGACCGCTGGTCCGGTGCGCTGAACATGTCCACCGGCGTGACCAGCGTGCGCGACATGGGCAACGACAACACCCAGCTGCAAGCCATGCTCGATGAAACGGCCGCCGGCAAGCTGCTGGCGCCGCAGGTGGTGCCGGCCGGCTTCCTCGAAGGCGAGAGCCCGTTCAGTGCGAATAACGGCTTTGTCATCAAGGATCTGGCCGAAGCCAAAAAGGCGGTGGACTGGTATGCCCAGCACGGCTATCCGCAGCTGAAAATCTATAACTCCTTCCCCAAAGCCATCCTGAAAGATACGGTGGCCTATGCCCACAGCCGCGGCATGCGCGTTTCCGGCCACATTCCGGCTGGGCTGCGTGCGCAGGAAGCGCTCGATGCCGGCTACGACGAAATCCAGCACATCAATCAGGTGCTGTTGAACTTCCTCGTCAAACCTGATACGGAAACCCGCAACCTGAACCGCTTTATTCTGCCGGCCGAAAAAGTGGCCGATATGGACTTCAACAGCAAGCCATACAAGGACTTCGTGGCCGGACTGGTGAAAAAGCAGATTTCCATCGACCCTACTCTGACCGCCTTCGCCTTCCTGCAGCAGCGTGACGGCGACATGAACGAACCGTATCGTGGCTTTGCGGCGAATATGCCGCCCGATGTGGCCCGCGGTTTCTCCGTGGGCGGCATGAAAATCGAGAACGACACGGTGTGGAAGCGCTATCAGAAATCCTACGCCAAGATGATAGCGTTCGTCGGCATCATGTACCGTGCCGGTGTACCCATCGTGGCGGGCACCGACGATATCGCCGGCTTCACCCTGCACTCCGAACTGGGCTAGCTGGTGAAAGCCGGTCTGACGCCAGCTCAGGCGTTGCAGGTAGCAACCCGCAACGGTGCGCGCTATACCCGCACCAGCCATGAGCGCGGCAGTATCACGCCGGGCAAGCTGGCCGATCTGGTGCTGGTGGACGGTGATCCGACCCAAGATATCGCCGACCTGCGCAAGGTCGCGGCCGTGATTACCCGCGGCTATCTGGTATCGCCGCGTGAAATCGATGCGGAACTGGGCATCGCGCCGTTCGTCGGCGCCACCCCCAAGGTGGTATCTACGCCGCTGGCCGCGGCCGAAGGCGGCGCCAATGACGGCGCCATGCACCGCCTCGAAGCGACTGGCCGTAAACACGATTAACAGGTAAAACGGCGTAAAGAACGGGCAGGGATGCTGCCCGTTTAAGTGGCAGCTAAGGCTGGCGAGGCAAAAATTGCCGGTATTTCGTCAGCCTATCATGATTCCACCTTATACTTTCGCACTCACTTTTCGCACTTAATTTGCCGGCACTCTGATTATGAAAAAATTCTCCCTCCTCCGTCGTGTGGCACGCGGCTTTACGCTGATCGAAATCATGGTGGTCGTGGTCATCATGGGCGTGCTGGCGGCGCTGGTGGTGCCCAAGCTGCTGAGCCGTACGGGCGAATCCAAGATTGCGGCGGCCAAGGTCGATATCGCCACCGTGATGCAGGCGCTCAAGCTGTACAAGCTCGATAACCAGCGTTATCCCACTACCGAGCAGGGCCTGCAGGCATTGCTGACCAAGCCGACCAACGGCCCGGCGGCCAATGGCTGGAAGGCTGGCGGCTATCTGGAAAAGATGCCGAAAGACCCATGGGGCAATCCTTATCAGTTCCTCTCGCCCGGCATCCACGGCGAGGTGGACGTGTTCTCCTACGGCGCCGATGGCGCCCCCGGTGGTACTGGCGACGATGCCGACATCGGTTCGTGGGATAACTAAGCCGGTCCGGAAGCCTGGTCATGCAAACCGCCCCGGCACGCGGTTTTACGCTCATCGAGCTGCTGGTGGTGATGGTCATACTGGGCATCACGCTGGGGCTGGTGAGCCTGAACGCCTTGCCGGGCAAGGAGCAGGGCATGCGCGAAGACGCCCAGCGGATCGCGCTGCTGCTGCAGGTGGCGCGTGACGAGGCCATCGTGCGCAACCGCCAGATCGCCTTCGAAGCCGATACCGAGGGCTACCGCTTCATGATCCGCAATGAAAAGCAGTGGGAGCCGCCGCAGCAGGACGACATGCTGCGCGAACGCAGCTTCAAGAACTCGCCGCTGACGCTGGTGCTCGATCCGCCGCCGAATGATGTCAATCCTGGTCTGCGCATCGTGTTTGGCCGCGAGCCGGTCGACAAGCCTTTCGTGCTGTCGCTGCGCAGCGGCGAAACCAGCGTTGCCATCCACGCCGACGGCGTTGGTCACTTTACGGTGGACTAGCATGGGCACAGCCGCACAAAAGGGATTTACCTTGCTGGAGGTGCTGGTGGCGCTGGTCATCGTCGGCACGGCGCTGGGCGCCTCGTTGCGTGCCGTGGGCAGCCTGACGGCCAACAGCAATGGCCTGCGCAGCTCGATGATGGCGACCTGGTCGGCCGAGAACCGCATGGTGCAGATGCGTCTGACTAAACAGTTTCCCGCCGTGGGCAAGCAGACCTATGAATGCCCGCAGGGCGACCTGAAGCTGATGTGCGAGGAAGAAGTCATTCCTAGTCCGAACCCCCGTTTCCGCCGTGTGGAAGTGAGCGTGTACGACCAGGCAGCGCCGGAGCGGCGCATCGTCAAGCTGGTGCAACTGGTGCTGAACCAATGATGCCCGCTGATCTGAACCGCCAGCATGCCACTGCGCCGCCGCTGCGTCGCGCGCACGGCTTCACGCTGATCGAGCTGCTGGTGGCGATTTCGATACTCGCCATCGTTGCCGTGCTGGGCTGGCGCGGGCTCGACGGCATCATCCGTTCGCGCAGCGTGCTGACCGGCCAGATGAGCCAGACGCGCGGCATGCAGCTGGCGTTTGCCCAGATGCAGAGCGATGCCGCCAATCTGGCACCGGCCGCGCTGCTGCAGGGGCGGGCCTATCTGCTGGCGGAAAATCAGGGCTTGACGCTGGTGCGGCTGGTTTTGAATGACATGCAGCCAACCCGCCTGCAGGTGGTGTCCTATCGTTTGCTCAATGGCGAACTGCTGCGGCGCGAGTCGGCCGCCACGCGCGACCTGCAGCAGCTCGATGCGCTGTGGCAGGCCGCCATCAGTAACAGCGATCAGGATCAGCAGGGCAGCGTATCGCTGCAGAGTGGCGTGCAGGGATTGAGCGTGCGCTACTGGATAGGTACGGGCTGGGTGGCTGCTGCCGGGATTTCCACCGCAGGCGCGGTGACAGCGGCCAATCTGCCGACCGGCATGGAAGTGGCGCTGACGTTGACAGATGCCAGCCAGCCATTGGTGAAGTCGTTTTTGCTGGGGGCTTTATGATGCGCCGCCGCGAACAAGGGGTAGCGGTGGTGACGGCGCTGCTGCTGACGACACTGGCCGTGACCATTGTTGCCAGCCTGTTCTGGCAGCAGCAGGTGCAGGTGCGTTCGATGGAAAACCAGCGCCTGCAATTGCAGACTCGCTGGATAGTGCGCGGCGCGCTGGATCTGAGCCGGCTGGTGCTGTTTCAGGACTTTTTCGATTCTGCCGGGGTGACGCAACTGAACGGGGTGTGGGCCACACCGCTGGAAGAAACCCGGCTTGACGACTACATCGAACGGGAACGGGCGCAGACGGAAAACTTCAATGCCACACTGTCTGGCCGCATGTTGGATGCACAGTCGCGCTACAATCTGACTAATCTGGTGGCGGCAGGGCAGCGTATGCCAGATCCGGCGCAGGTGGCCGCATTCCAGCGCTTGCTGCGCAATGTGCAGCTCGATGCGACGCTGGCGCAGGCGGTGGCGCAGGCGGTAGCGAATGCGCAGGCATTGCCGGCGGCGGCCAGCGCAGCGGCGGCCAGTGCAGCCTCATTTACCCCGCCGAACCTGCCGCCGGGCGGGAGCGCCAATCCGGCCCAGAATGGCCAGCAGGCTGGCGGTCCGCAGCCGCTAGGCATGTTGCGGGTAGAGGACTTGCTGGCGATTAGCGGTTTCACGCCGGCTGCCATCGAGCGTCTGCGCGACCTGGTCATCGTGCTGCCGGAGCGGACCGAACTGAATGTGAATACGGCGCCGGCGGAATTGCTGGCCGCTGCGGTAGACCGGTTATCGCTGGCCGATGCCGCGGCGCTGGTGAATGTGCGCCGCCGTACGCCCTTCAAGGACCGGCAGAATTTTGAGGATCAAACGCAGTTGTTCCAGAGCGGTGGTTTAAAGGCGAATATCCCGGTGGGGGCGAAAAGTAATTATTTTCTGGCGCTGAGCAAGGTCAAACTTGATCGCGCCACGCTCGAAACGGTGTCGCTGCTCAAGCGCGGCACGAATGGTGCGACCACAGTCGAGTGGATACGGGAAAACTAGAACAGGCAAGAACGAAAGCGAGACCCTTTGAGTACACTTTTTATCCGCTATCCGGCCAAGGCCAGCATCGATAATGGCGCGGCCCAGAGCTGTGCCTATGCGCTGGTGGGCGATGCCGGCAATCTGCTGCAGCAGGGCGCCTCGGCGCTGGGCAGTCTGGCTGATCTGGTGGGCGCGGCGCGGCGCGTGGTGCTGCTGCTGGCGGCGGCTGATGTCACGCTGCTGCAGGCAAAGGCGCCGCCGCTGTCGCCCGCGCGGCTGAAGGAAGCCCTGCCCGGACTGGTGGAGGAACAGGTGCTGGGCGATCCGGCCGACTGTGTGCTGGCGGCCGGTCCGGCCGATACACAGGGCGTGCGCACGGTGGCCGTGGCGCAGCGCGCATGGCTGGAGCGGCTGGCGCAGGCTTTGCTGGCACAGGGCGCGCACAGTATTGCGCTGTTGCCTGCACAGCTATGCCTGCCCTACCAGCCTGGTACGGTGACGGCTGCGCTGGCTGTCAGCGATGCTGGCTACGAGCTGGCCATGCGGGCCGCACAGTCTGCCGGATGCGGCATGACGCTGCCGGCCCAGCCGCAGGCGGCTCTGCAGACTTTGCGCGTACTGGCCGGCAGCGACCCTGTTACGCTGTATTTGCCCGCGAATCTGCTGTCCGACTTTGCTGTCCTGCAGGCCGGTGCGGATAGCGTGCATGGCATCACCGTGCTGGAAGACCAGTGGGTGCACTGGATCGCGGCTGCACGGGCGGGGGCGCTGGATCTGGCGCCGGCACTGGGCTCCACCGGCAATGCCGCACGCCAGTGGCAGCGCTGGCGCTGGCCGCTGCGCATCGGCGCACTGGCGATACTGGTCAATGTCATCGGCCTGAATGTGGAGTGGCTGGGCCTGCGCCGCGATGCCGAGTCCCTGCGTCAGAGTATGCTGCAGACTTTCAAGGCGGCCTACCCGAACGAACCGGCCATCTATCCGCTTGAGCAGATGCGCAAGAATATCGCGTTGGCCAAGACCGATGGCGGCGAGGCGGCGGCCGATGAATTTAGCGCCATCAGTGCGGCGCTGGGCGATGCCTTGGCAGTGCTGCCCCGTAAGGACATTATCGCCACGCTGGAATACCGCGAGCGTGCGCTATTCCTCAAGGTCAAACCGAATATGGTCGATGGCGCCGCACTGGCGCAACTGCGTGCTGCACTGGCAGCGCGTCAGCTCGATCTGGCCGAAAGTTCGGCCGGCAACTGGCAGGTGCGCGTACTGCATGGCGCGGCAGGAGGAAAACCATGAGCGCGGTGACGCAAATGATGAATGATTACCGTGCCCGCGCAGCGGCCTTCTGGAGTGTGCGCACCGAGCAGGAACGTATTTTCCTGCGCGTGGGTGCGTTGGTACTGGGCGCCGCCCTGTTTTATTCGGTGCTGGTGGGGCCGGCGCTGGAAGGACGCGACAAGCTGCGCAAATCGCTGCCGGAACTACGCCAGCAGGCGGCCGAATTGCAGGCGCTGGGCGCACAGGCAGTAGCGCTGCGCAGCCAGAACAGCATCGCTCCGTCGCCGATGTCGCGCGATACGCTTGCCAGCAGTCTGGCGACGCGCGGATTGAATGCGCAGTCGCTGTCGGTGACCGGTGAATACGCCAAAGTACAGTTGAACGGTGTGCCGTTTGCCGCGCTGGTGGTGTGGCTGGACGCCGTGCGGGTGGAAAGCAAGATACAGGTGCAGGATGCCAGCATCAGCGCGCAGGATAGCGCCGGCATGGTGAATGCAACGCTGACGCTGCGCCAGAGCAGCGCTGGTCACTAGGCGGGAAAGCAGCTCGATGAAGCGTAGCATGTTATGGTTGCTGACCGTGGTGCTGAGCGCGCTGCTGACGCTGGCCGCGTTCCTGCCGGCGACCTGGCTGGGTGCGCTGGTGGAGCAGCAGAGCGGCGGCCGTTTGACGCTGGGAGATGCGCAAGGTACGCTGTGGCGCGGTTCGGCGTTTATCGGCGGTGCACCGGGCAGTAACAGTGCGGTGACGCCGTTGCTGCCCGGGCGCTTCAGCTGGACGATTTCGCCGCTGGCCTTGCTGGGCATGGTTGACGTGCAGCTGGCGAACAGTGTATCGCTGGCGCAGCCGTTCACCATCAAAGGCGGTTGGACGCACTGGCAGCTCAGCCCTTCGGCGCTGCTGCTGCCGGCCACCGGGCTGGCCGGGCTGGGGGCGCCGTTGAATACCATTGCGCCTAGCGGCGTGATGCGGCTGTCATGGAGCACGCTGGAACTGGCGCTGGCCGAGCGCCAGCTGGCAGTGCAGGGGCGTACCACGCTGGAGATGACAGAGATGGCTTCGCGCCTGTCGTCGGTGCGGCCGCTGGGCAGTTACCAGTTGGCGTTGGACTGGCAGGGCCAGTCGGCGGCACTGACGCTGGCATCGACCAGCGGGCCTTTGCTGTTAAGCGGCAAAGGCAGTCTGGATCATGGCCGGCTGCAGTTTTCCGGGCAGGCCGAAGCAGCACGAGGAAGTGAAGACGCACTGGCTAACCTGCTTAATCTGCTGGGCCAGCGCAAGCCGAATAGTGAGCGCAACATCATCGCTTTAGAGTTCCACTAAGTTCAGAAAAAGTTCAGACAATGAAAACACCGTCCCTGCAACGAACCCACCTTCCTGCGCTGCGTCGCCTGAGCGCCGGTGCGATGCTGTGCTGCGCGCTCGGCACCCTGCCTACTGCCGTCATGCTGCTGCCGTTCAGCGCGCGGGCAGCCGAGGAAGCGGCTCTGAACTTTGTCGGCGCCGATATCGAATCCGTCATCAAGGCGGTGGGCCACTACACCAACATCACTTTCGTGATAGACCCGCGGGTCAAAGGCACGCTGACGCTGGTGTCGGAAAAATCCATCAGCAAGGCACAAGCCTTCAATCTGCTCACCTCGGCCCTGCGCCTGCAGGGCTTTGCCGTGGTCAGTGGCGACGGCTACGCCAAAGTGGTGCCGGAAGCCGATGCCAAGCTGCAGGCTGGCCCAACCCAGGTGGGCGCAGGGCAGACGGCGGCCAAGGGCGATCAGGTGGTGAGCCAGATCTTCCAGCTCAATTACGAATCGGCGGCCAATGTGGTGACGGTGCTGCGCCCGCTGATTTCGCCTAACAATACGATTAACGCCAACCCCGGCAACAACTCGGTGGTGGTGACCGACTATGCCGACAACGTCAAGCGTCTGGCCAAGATCGTGGCGGCGCTCGATGTGCCGGCGGTGGCCGATCTCGACGTGATTCCCGTTCGCTACGCCATCGCCAGTGATCTGGCGACCATGGCCAACAAGCTGCTGGAAGGCGGCGCCAGCGCCGGCGATGCAGGCAAGACCACGGTGCTGGCTGACCCGCGCACCAATTCGCTGGTGCTGCGCGCGCCGTCGGCGGCGCGTGCCAATCTGGCCAAGTCGCTGATCGCCAAGCTCGATCAGCCTACGGCGGAACTGGGCAACGTGCACGTGGTGTATCTGAAGAATGCGGAAGCCGCCAAGCTGGCGCAGACGCTGCGCTCGGTGATGTCGGGCGATACTTCGGCGGCGACGGCCACCGGCGTGCCCAGCGCCGGCCAGTCGGGCCAGAACCAGAACAACATGAGTGGCCAGAGCAACAGCGGCAACGGAGGGAGCGGCAGCAGTTCCAGCGGGCCTAGCAATCCGCTGCTGACCAACAGCACGCAGCAGCAACAGGCCGGCGGCGGCACGGCAGGCTACATTCAGGCGGATTCCACCACCAATACGCTGATTATCACTGCGCCGGAATCGGTGTACCGCAATCTGCGCGCCGTGATCGACCAGCTCGACGTGCGCCGCGCGCAGGTGTATATCGAATCGCTGATCGTCGAGGTCTCGTCCGACAAGGCGTCCGAATTTGGCGTGCAGTGGGTGGGAGCAACCGGCAACGCAAACAGTACCTATCGGGTCGGCGGCCTGCAGTCATATTCGACGGGGGGCACGGAGAACAATATCGCCACGCTGGCCAGCACGCTGCGTAGCAAGACCTCCAGCACTTCCTCGACCAGTTCCACGCTGCCCGGCAATGGCCTGTCCATCGGTGTGTTCAAGCAGGTGGCTGGCGGGCTGGGGCTGGGCGCGCTGGCCCACTCGCTGGAATCGGACGGCAATGCCAACATTCTGTCGACGCCGAACATGATCACGCTGGACAACGAACTGGCTTCCATCCAGGTGGGCCAGAACGTGCCGATACTGAGCGGACAGTTCACCACTACCTCCGGCACGGCCAGCAATCCGTTCCAGACCATCGAGCGGCGCGAAGTGGGCCTGACGCTGAAGGTGCGGCCGCAGATTTCCGAAGGCGGCACCATCAAGATGGCGATTTATCACGAGACTTCCAGCGTTGATAAATCCACTCTGACGGCATCCGCAGGCATCACGCTGAACCGGCGCGTGATCGAGAATAACGTGATTGCCGACGACGGCCAGATCATCGTGCTCGGCGGCCTGATCGAAGATACCGAAGGCGACGGCACTGACAAGGTTCGCGGTCTGGGCGATATTCCCGTGCTGGGCAATCTGTTCAAATACCAGACCCGCTCGCGCAAAAAGACCAATCTGATGGTGTTCCTGCGCCCTGTGGTGATCCGCAACAAGGAGCAGAGCACCTCGCTGGCGACCGACCGCTACGACTACATGCGTGCAGCGCAGGAAGCCGTCAAGCCGGTGGACAGCATACTGGTCAAGGATCTGGGCCAGCCGCTGCTGCCGCAGTTGCAGGATGGCGTGCCGGCCGGCGGCGACGCCGTAGCCCGCCCTGTGCCGCCAGCACCGTTCCCGATACGTGCGCCGGGCGCAGGCGAAACCGGCAAGCAGCAGTGATATGAGCAATCTCCTTCCTTTCGCATTTGCGCGCGATTTCCTGCTGCTGGCCCAGCCTAGCGATACTGCCGAAGGCACGGTGGAGGTGCGCGTGTGCGCCGCCACGGCGCCTGCGGCGATTGCCGAAGTGTCGCGCCGGTTCGGCCGCATCCAGCTTACCAGCCTGGCGCGCGCCGATCTGGACGCCGCCATTGCTGCGGCCTACGCCAGCTCGGGCGGGAATGCTTCGATGGTGGCGGAAGAATTCGACGCCGAGCTCGATCTGACCCGTTTGCTGCAGGACGTGCCGGCCATCGAAGACCTGCTGGAATCGTCCGACGATGCGCCGGTGATCCGCATGATCAATGCGCTGCTGACGCAGGCGCTGCGTGATGGCGCTTCGGATATCCACATCGAGCCGTTCGAGCAGACTTCGGTGGTGCGCTTCCGGGTCGATGGCGCGCTGCGCGATATCGTAAGGCCGCGCAAGGCCATCCACGGTTCGCTGATCTCGCGTATCAAGATCATGGCGCAGCTCGACATTGCCGAAAAACGTCTGCCACAGGATGGCCGCATCACCCTGCGCATAGGCGGCAAGCCGGTCGATGTGCGGGTTTCCACGCTGCCTACCGGCCACGGCGAGCGTGCCGTGCTGCGTCTGCTGGACAAGGAAGCAGGCCGGCTCGATCTGCAGCATCTGGGCATGGGGCGCGATATGCTCGGCCATTTCGATGCGCTGATCAAGCAGCCGCACGGCATCGTGCTGGTGACGGGGCCTACCGGCTCCGGCAAGACCACCACGCTGTATGCGGCGCTGTCGATGCTGAATGCCACCAGCACCAACATCATGACGGTGGAGGACCCTATCGAATACGACCTGAATGGCGTGGGCCAGACCCAGGTCAACCCGCGTATCGACATGACGTTTGCCAAGGCGCTGCGCGCGATCCTGCGGCAGGACCCGGACGTGATCATGATCGGCGAGATCCGCGATCTGGAAACAGCGCAGATCGCCGTGCAGGCCTCGCTCACCGGCCACCTGGTGCTGGCCACGCTGCACACCAATGATGCTGCCGCTGCCGTTACCCGCTTGCTGGACATGGGCATCGAGCCTTTCCTGCTGTCGTCCTCGCTGCTGGGCGTACTGGCGCAGCGGCTGGTGCGCAAGCTATGCGGCAGCTGCAAGCGCTACGAGCACGGCGACTGGCATGCGGTGGGCTGTGAACACTGCGGCCACACCGGCTATCAGGGCCGGGTGGGTATCTATGAACTGCTACAGACCACGGAGCAGATCCGCGCCCAGATCCATAACCGTGCGTCGGAAGCGGAAGTACGTGACAGCGCGATAGGCGGCGGCATGCAGACCATGCGCGAGGATGGCGAACGCTGGCTGGCCGAAGGCGTAACCACGCGCGCCGAACTGCTGCGTGTGACCAAGGACTGACGAGCGACCATGCCAGCATTCCGTTATGAAGCCGTCGATGCCGGCGGCGCCAGCAAGAAAGGCGTACTCAATTCCGATAGTGCCCGCTCGGCCCGCGCCGAATTGCGGGCGCAGGGGCTGGTGCCGCTCAAGGTCGATCTGATTGCGGCGCAGGTAGACGCCAGCGGCGCGGCCCGCGGCCATGGCTTTGGCGAGCGCCTGTCGGCCAACGAGCTGGCGCTGTTCACGCGCCAGTTGGCCAGCCTGCTGGAAGCGGGGCTGCCGCTGGAGCAGGCCTTTACGGCGCTGCTGGAACAGGCCGAGCGTAATTATGTGCGCGACCTGATCGCCTCGATCCGCTCGGAAGTGATAGGCGGTGCGGCGCTGTCGGATGCGCTGTCGCGCCATCCGCGCGACTTCGCCGAAATCTACCGTGCTCTGGTGGCGTCCGGCGAACAGATAGGTCAGCTGTCGCGCGTGCTGTCGCGGCTGGCCGACTACATCGAACGGCGCAATGCGCTGATCCAGAAGGTGCGGCTGGCCTTCACCTATCCGGCCATCGTCACGGTGGTGGCGTTTGCCATCGTGATTTTCCTGCTGACCTATGTGGTGCCGCAAATTGTGTCGGTATTCGCCAATACCAAGCAGAAGCTGCCGGTGCTGACCATCGTGATGCTGGCAGTGTCCGATTTCGTCCGTCATTACGGCATCGTGGTGGCGCTGCTGCTGGTGGGGCTGTGGTTCGGCTGGCGCCGCGCACTGCAGAATCCTGTGCTCAAGCTGCGCTGGCATACCTGGCTGCTGACGGCGCCGCTGTACGGCAAATTCGAGCGCAGCCTGAATACTTCGCGCTTTGCCAGCACGCTGGCGATTACCACCGGCTCCGGTGTGCCGATACTGCGCGCGCTGGAAACCAGCCGCGACACGCTGTCCAACGTGGCCATGCGCGAGCTGGTGGAACAGGCCAGCGATGCGGTGCGCGAAGGCGTCAGTCTGGCGCGCGCACTGTCGACGCAGAAGCATTTCCCGCCCATGCTGATCCACATGATACGGGCCGGTGAAATTACCGGCGAGCTGCCTGCCATGCTGAACCGCGCTGCCGCGGCACAGGAATCCGATCTGGAACGCCGCACGCTGACCATTGCGGGCCTGCTGGAACCGGCCCTGATACTGGCCATGGGCGTGGTGGTACTGCTGATTGTGCTGGCAGTGCTGATGCCGATTATCGAAATTAACCAGCTGGTTCGCTAAACCGGAAAATTCTAGACCATGAAGCGTTTGCCCCTTATTCTGACTGTTCTCGCCGTGGTGCTGCTGTCGGCATCGCTGGCCTACTGGGCGTTGCAGCTGTTCAAACCGGCCCAGCGTCCGCTGGCGCCACCGCCGCAGCAGCTGGCCATGCCGATCAATCTCGACGCGGCCAAAGGCCTGTTCGGCGGCCAGATCACGGTGGCTGCGGCCAGCAACTACCAGCTTAAAGGCGTGGTGGCAGCGCGGGGCAGCGACAGTGCCGCCATCATCTCGGTAGATGGACAGCCGGCGATGGCATACGGTCAGGGCCGCGAAGTAGCGCCCGGCGTCACCATCAAGGAAGTGCAGGCGAAATATGTGGTGCTGTCCGAAGGCGGGGCGCTCAAGCGCATCGAGCTGGCCAGTGATGCCGGAGCCGGCAGCGCGCCAGCGACATCGCTGCTGCCGGGTGGTGCGGCTGCCGTGCCGGCACCGCAGCCAGCGCCGCTGGCGCCGCCCGTAGCGCCGGCCAGCCAACCGGCCGCAGCGCCAGCTGCCAGCGCGCCCGCTCCGATAGCCCCGGTCCCCGGCTTCGATCGACTGCAATAGGCCTCTCATGCTGATCTCCCGCACTCTGGCCGCCGCTTTCTGCTGCGGCCTTTTGCTTTCCAGCCTGCTGCATCCGGCACAGGCGCAGGATAGCGTTCCTGCCGCCAGTTCGGTCGCCCCTGATGCGGCGCTCAAGCCGCGCCCGAAAGTGGCGCTGGTGCTGTCTGGCGGCGGTGCGCGCGGCTTTGCCCATATCGGTGTGCTGCGTGCCCTGCAGGAGCTGCGCGTGCCGGTCGATATCGTGGTCGGCACCAGTATGGGCAGTGTGGTGGGCGGCGCCTATGCGGCGGGCAGCTCGGTGGACCAGATGGAGCAGCTGGTGCGGCGCACCGACTGGAACGCCGTGGTGGCGGACCGTCCGCCGCGCGATGAACTGGTGTATCGGCGCCGCGAAGAAGACCTGCTGCTGCCGTCGCGCATCGAGTTCGGCGCCCGCATGGACGGCGTTTCGCTGCCGCCTGCTGCGGCGGGCAATGAAGCACTGGAACTGGCGCTGACCCGCGTGCTGCCGCATGGTGCACGCGACAAGCCGGTGAATCTGCTGCAGCTGCCGTTCCGCTCCGTCGCCTCCGATCTGGTAACGGGCGATCTGGTCGAACTGAGCGACACGCCGCTGTTTCTGGCCATGCGCGCTTCGCTGGCCGTGCCGGGCGTGTTAGCGCCGGTGCGGGTGAACCAGCGCTTGCTGGTCGACGGCGGACTGGTACGCAATCTGCCGGTGGATGTGGCGCGCGAAATGGGCGCGGACATCATCATCGCGGTCAATGTGGGCACGCCGCTGGCGCAGGAGAAGGAACTGGTCAGCGCGGTCAGCGTGGCGCAGCAGATGCTGCAGATACTGACGGAACAGAATGTCCAGCGCTCGCTCAAGGAGCTGCGTCCCGGCGACGTGCTGCTGCAGCCTGATCTGGGCGGCATCGGCTTTCTCGACTTCGCCCGCCATGAGCGCGCCATGAAGGCTGGCGAGGCGGCGGTGCGCGCCATGAGTGCGCGCCTGCTGCAGCTGGCGCTGCCCGAAGCCCAGTATGCGGCGTATGAAGTGAAGCGGCTGTCGGCGCCGGTGGGGATCGATCATCCGGTTTTGCTGACCAAGGTGGAAGTGGCGCCCAGTGGCCGCATCAATCCGCAGGAACTGCTGGTGCAGTCCGGCCTGAAGGTGGGCACGCAGGTCACCAGCGAACAGGCGCAGCAGGCTGCCAATCACCTGTTTGGACGGGGCGATCTGGCGCGGGTGGAGACGGAAATCCGTGACGACCGCGATGGCCGCACGGTGCTGATCAGGCCTACCGAGGCTGACTGGACCCACAGCCGCCTGCGCGTGGGGCTGGAACTGACCAGCGACTTTTCCGACAATAATTCCTTCGAACTCAAAGGCATGCACGTGCTGACGTCGCTGAACGACTGGGGCGCGGAGCTGCGCACCATCGCGCGGGTGGGCACCGAACGCGCACTGGGCACCCAGTTCTGGCAGCCGCTGGGCACAGGTTCGCCGTGGTATATCGCACCGGAACTCAACTACAGTTCGACCGGTGGCGATGTCTTCGACAGCAGCGGCTTCCGCCAGTCGCGCTATGGCGTCAAGTCCGGCATGGCATTGCTGGCGCTGGGCCGGCAGCTGGGCCGCTGGGGCGATCTGCGCTATTCGGTCGGACGCATCAAGCAGGTGCTGCATCAGACCATACCGGAAGACCATACGGAACTCAGCGAAGTGCGCACCGTGCAGGAGCTGTCGTTCAATGTCGACAGTCTGGATACCATCGCCTTCCCCACCCGCGGCACACTGTTCACGCTGGACTGGCAGCGCCTGATGCATTCCAAATCCGAGGGCCCCGTGCTGGCGCGCCAGTCGGTGCAGGGCCTGCAGGCATTTCATCTTGATCGCTGGGCGGGACATCTGTATGGCGAATGGTCGCGCAGTCTGGGCAACGTCAACGCCAATACACTGGGCGGCTTCCTGCGCCTGTCGGGATCGACGCCCGGCTCGGTAGTGGGTAACCGTACCATACTGGGGCGGGTGGTGATGGCGCGCAGTGTGGGCGCGATGCCGGCTGCGCTGGGCGGCGATGTGCGGCTGGGCTTCTCGCTCGAAGCTGGCGGTGCCTACAGCCCCGAGAACCCCTTGCGCTGGGGCGCGCTGCATCAGGCGGCCAGCGCATTCGTGGCGGTGGATACCCGTTTCGGCCCATTGTATTTCGGCGCCGGCACCACCAAAGGCGGCAACAGCAGCGGCTATCTGTTCCTCGGCCCTATCTGGTAAGGGCGGCGGTGGCAGCGCTGCGGCGCAGCGCCGTGAAGGCGGAGAATTCCCACGAACGGAAGCCGATCAGCAGGGTGAAGCCGTCGCGCTCCTGCGCCGCCAGCCGGCGGTCGCTCTGGTGCAGCCGCGCCAGTTCGCCGGCCAGCTGCTGGATGCGCCCCACCAGTTCCTGGGCACTGGGCTGCGACAGGCGTGCGGGCAGGCACAGCAGGGTTTCGCCGGCGCCGTTAAAGCTGCCAGCAAAATAGTCATCGACCACGTGGGCGCGGAAGAACTGCTGTACGGGGCCGTCCGGCAGCCAGCGGAAGGCGTTGGAGACGCGCAGGCGGTAGCGGTTCAGGGGTTTGAGTTCGATCAGGCCGAGGCGGTCGAGTTCCGCCAGCAGCAAGATGCACTCGGGTTCTGTCAGGTTGTAGGTTTCCAGCACCTGTTCCAGGGTCCAGTGGCCCAAGCAGCAGATTGCCATCAGCAGCAGATGGGGATGAGCCAGCAGCGATTTTTCCTGCGTCAGTGTGAGGGTGTCGGCCTGCGGGGTAGCATCGGCGGCGCTGCGCAGCACGTCTTCCAAGGCCACGCCGGCGGCCTTGCAGATCTGGGCCAGCCGCGATAAAGGCATGTCGGCCTGGCCGAACATGCGCTTGACGCTCGATTCGCTCATGTCGATACGCTCGGCCAGCATCTTGTAGGTGACATCGGCAGCGCGCAGATGGCTGCGCAGCACTTGCAGGATGATTTCCGGTGAGCTCATGGCAACCCTTGTGAAAAGAACAAAAGGTATCGTATCACGCTACCGGTACGCACGAACAGTCTAGCGGGGAAGGACTTTGCCTTAGCCGCCAGTGCCTGGCTGTCATGCGTCCGGATCGGGATCGAGTTTCTGCGTGAGCTTGGCCAGCAGGCGTTTGGCCGCCTGCCTTTCATTGGCATGCGGTTTGGCGTGGGGGCCGGCACCGCCGGCACGGGCCTTGGCCGCCACGGCCACAGGGTTGCGCGGCGGCTGCTGCGACGGCTCTACTCGGATGCGCATTTTCTGCCGTGTTGCCAATGCTTTGTTGGCCATGTCTGCCCCTTTGCTTACAGCACGTAGCGCGACAGGTCTTCGTTGACGGCCAGCGCGTCGAGGCGGGCGTTCACATACGCCGCATCGATGGTGATGGTGCTGCCGCCGGTTTCGCTGGCGCTGAACGACAGTTCTTCCAGCAGCTTTTCCATCACTGTGTAGAGCCGGCGCGCACCGATATTTTCCGTGCGCTCGTTGACCGAGTGGGCGATTTCGGCCAGACGGGTAATGCCTGCCGGGGCGAATTCCACTTTGACGTCTTCGGTCGCCAGCAGGGCTGCATACTGGCGCGTCAGGCAGGCATCGGTGCTGGTCAGGATGCGCTCGAAATCAGCGATGGAGAGCGATTCCAGCTCCACCCGGATAGGGAAGCGGCCCTGCAGCTCGGGAATCAGGTCGGACGGCTTGGCCAGATGGAAGGCGCCGGACGCGATGAACAGGATGTGGTCGGTGCGGATCATGCCGTACTTGGTGTTGACGGTAGTGCCTTCCACCAGCGGCAGCAGGTCGCGCTGCACACCGGCGCGCGAGACGTCGGCGCCGCCCACTTCCGAGCGTGAAGCGATCTTGTCGATTTCGTCGAGGAACACGATGCCGTTCTGCTCGACGTTCTGGATCGCCTTCTGCTTCATTTCCTCTTCGTTCACCAGCTTGGCGGCTTCCTCGTCCACCAGCACTTTCATGGCGTCGCGGATTTTGACCTTGCGGGCTTTTTTGCGCGCATTGCCCATGCCGGAGAACATGCTCTTGATCTGCTCCGTCATTTCTTCCATGCCCGGCGGCGCCATGATTTCCATCTGCGGGCCTGCTTCGGCCAGTTCGATTTCGATTTCCTTGTCATCGAGTTCGCCCTGACGCAGGCGCTTGCGGAAGGTCTGGCGCGTGCTGTCGCCTTCTTTCGGCGCTTCGCTGGCGGCGTTGAAGCCGAAGTCGCGCGCCGGCGGCAGCAAGATGTCGAGGATGCGGTCTTCTGCCGCATCTTCGGCGCGCGCCCGTACCTTGGCCATTTCGGCCGAGCGGGTCTGCTTGATGCCGATATCGATCAGGTCGCGGATGATGGTATCCACGTCGCGGCCCACATAGCCCACTTCGGTGAACTTGGTGGCTTCCACCTTGATGAAAGGCGCGTCGGCCAGCTTGGCCAGACGGCGTGCAATTTCCGTCTTACCCACGCCGGTGGGACCTATCATGAGGATGTTTTCCGGGGTGATTTCGTGGCGCAGCGGCTCGGCCACCTGCTGCCGGCGCCAGCGGTTGCGCAAGGCGATGGCGACCGCCTTCTTGGCCTTGGCCTGACCGACCACATGCTTGTCGAGTTCGCCGACGATTTCTTGCGGAGTCATGTTCATGCTGGATCCAGTGTTTCGATAATGTGGTTCAAATTGGTGTAGATGCCCAGTTCACCGGCGATGGTGAGCGATTTCTTGACGATCTCGGCCGGGGTCAGTTCGGTGTTTTCCACCAGCGCCTTGGCAGCCGACTGGGCATAGGTGCCGCCCGAGCCGATGGCGCCCACCCCCCCTTCCGGTTCCAGCACGTCGCCGTTGCCGGTAATTACCAGCGTCGAGCTGGCGTCGGCCACCAGCAACATGGCTTCCAGCCGGCGCAGCACGCGGTCGGTACGCCAGTCCTTGGCCAGTTCCACCGAGGCGCGCAGCAGATTGCCCTGATGCTTGTCCAGTTTGCCTTCGAAGCGATCGAGCAGGGTGAAAGCGTCGGCGGTGCCGCCGGCAAAGCCGACCAGCACTTTGCCGCCGTAGACTTTGCGGACTTTGCGGGCCGTGCCCTTCATGACGATGTTGCCTAGCGTTACCTGGCCATCGCCGCCCAGCGCGACTTCCGCGCCGCGTCGCACGCACAGGATGGTGGTGCCGTGAAATTGTTCCATAGTGACCTCAGAGTAATTGCGAACTGCCGTAATCTTCAATATGGGGCAGCCGGTGCGAATTGCAAGTTTCAGTCGTGGCGTGGCACGATGCGCGCCAGCCGGCCAAAACCTTGCAGCCTGAGCAGGGCGGCGACCAGATGGCTGACGTTGCGGAATTCGATGCTGCTGACGGGCAGGCTGCCCAGGCAGGCCAGCAGTTGCTGGGCGCACAGGTAGTCGAGCTGGCGCAGGCGGCTGCCGTCGAAAATCAGGCGCGGGTGCTGCGCAGCGTAGGCGATGATGCGGCTTTGCAACGCGCCCAGGGGTGCATGCATGGCGGATGGCAGTTCGAAGGCCTGGTCCGCTGCCGCTGGCCGCGTCTGGGCACTGTGCTGGCTGACTGGCGCCGCGGGCCGTGGCCGGAACGAGGGCGGCGACACTTCGAAGGTCGCGCAGTATTCGAGTGCGATCAGTTCGAATTCGGTTTCCTGGTCCAGTCGTTGCAGCAGTTCCAGCAGCAATAGCCACGGCGTTGCCGTACTGCTGGCCGCATCGCCGCTCAACTGGCCGCGCAGGGCGGCGGACAGCGCCTCGGCGCCGCTCAGCCGTAGCTCGTCCGGACTGGCCTGCAGGTTAGCGAGCAGGGCGGCTTGTTCTGCCTCGCCGGCAATCTGCTGTAGTGCCAGTGTCAGGCGCGCTGCCGGCGGGGCGGCGGGCGCACTGGCGTTCCAGCCGGGCGGGGAGGTTTCGAAGCGCTGTGCATAGGCCAGCGAGAGGGTATCGAAATCCTCGCGCCGGGCCAGCAGCTGGTACAGATCGAACAGCAGCCACCACAGGCCGGGCTCGGCAGCCTGCGCCAGATTGCCGTGCAATAGTTCGGCAGCAAGCTGGTACTGGCCCTGCGCAAACAGGATGGCAATTTCGTCGGCCAGCGCGGCAGATTCCGGGGCTGCTGCGGCATGCGGCAGCTCCTCATCGGGCGCGATGGCCAAGTGTGGCTGTTCTGTCGCCGCCTTGGCGCGGCTGTCTGCCGCTATTGTGCCGGCAGCTGGGGGCGTGGCCGCTGCGCCTGTGCTAGCGGTGGGCGGAAAGATATCGGCCGCCATGGCGGCTTCGATTTCGTCTATCTTGCGGGCCGTTTCCAGCGCCAGTACACGCTGCTGTTCCGCTGTCATGAACGCAGCCGTCCCCGTCCCCGCAGCAGGGGCAGCGCCGGTTTTGCCGAAACGGGAGAACAGTCCCACGCTTATCCTCGTGACGCAAAGTAAAAAAAAGCACGCGGCTGCGTGCTTTTTCAGGACAGTGCCGGCTTAGTCGCCGTACAGCTTCTGTTTCAGTTCGCGGCGTTGCTGGGCTTCCAGCGACAGCGTGGCCGTTGGACGGGCGATCAGGCGCGGAATCCCGATCGGTTCGCCGGTTTCTTCGCACCAGCCGTAGTCGCCGCCATCAATGGCTACGATGGACTGCTGGACTTTTTTCAGCAGTTTGCGTTCGCGGTCGCGGGTACGCAGTTCCAGCGCATGCTCTTCTTCGATGGTTGCGCGGTCGGCCGGATCCGGCACCAGCACGGTTTCGCGCAGGTGTTCGGTGGTCTCGCCTGCGTTTTTCAGCAGCTCTTTTTCCAGTGCTTGCAGCTTGGCTTTGAAAAAGGCCATTTGTGCCGGATTCATATAATCCTTTTCATCCATGGCCAGAATTTCTTCTTCGGTCAGGATGCGTTCGGCTTCGGCGGCGGGGGTCGATTTATTAGTTTTGGTCATAACTTCGCTTACCTTCGATACGACAGAGTTTACATTTAATCAGCCCGAATTTTGTGGCTTTTTAGCCATCCCCACAAAACCCCGATAGTTTATACCAGACATTGTTCTAAACCGCTAATAAAGATGTCTTTCGGCAGATTTTTGCCGATAAATACCATTTTGCTGCCACGAACGTCGTTTTCTCCCCATTTGGCACCGAGATCGCTGCCCATGATTTGATGCACGCCCTGGAAGACTACCTTGCGGTCGGCTTCGCGCATCCATAGCACGCCTTTGTAGCGCAGCATGCGCGGGCCGTAGGCATTCACCAGTCCGCCGAGGAAGTCGTCCAGCTTGGCGGGATCGAATGGACGGTTGCTTTTGAACACAAACGCGGCGATATCGTCGCTGTGGTGGGCATGGTGGTGGTCGTGCCCAGGGTGATCGCAATGCTCGTGCTCGTGATGGTCATGGCCGCAGTGTTCATCGTGCACATGGCCTTCTTCATGGGTCTGCTCGGTGCGCAGGAAGTCGGGATCAAGTTCGAGCTTGTCGTTGAGGATGAAGCCTTTCAGGTCCAGCACTTCCGTCAGCGGGGCGCGGCCAAAGTCGCTGGTGCTGATGGGCGCGCGCGGATTGATGCGCTTCAGGCGCTCCGTCAGGGCGGCCAGCTGTTCTGGCGTCACCAGATCGGTTTTGGAGAGCAGCAGCTTGTCGGCAAAACCGATCTGGCGCTGGGCTTCTTCATGCTGGTCCAGCTGCTCCATGGCATGCCGTGCATCCACCACAGTGACCACGGCATCGAGCATGTAGTAAGTGCCCACTTCTTCATCCACGAAGAAAGTCTGCGCCACCGGGCCGGGATTGGCCAGACCGGTGGTTTCGATCACCACGCGGTCGAACTGCAGGGTACCGGCTTCGCGCTGCTGGGCCAGCTTGCTCAGGGCCACGATCAGATCGCCGCGCACAGTGCAGCAGATGCAGCCGTTGTTCATTTCGATGATCTGCTCGCTGCTGTCCTGCACCAGAATTTCGTTGTCGATATTTTCCTGACCAAACTCGTTTTCAATCACGGCGATGCGCATGCCATGCTGCTCCTGCAGGATGCGGTTGAGCAGGGTGGTTTTGCCGGCGCCGAGAAAGCCGGTGAGGATGGTGGTGGGTATCAGTGCCATGGTGCGTACCAGTCTGGTCTAGGGGGAAGCTAGATGGGGATGAAGTGCGAAAATGCAAGCGCCTGATTATGCCGGAATTCCGCGCCAGCGAGCAAACCGCACGATTGAGCCAGCGCAGGGTGGCTGCGCTTAGCCTTCAGTGCTGGCGGCTTATTTTACCTTGGCGCGCGGGTGGGCCTGATCGTACACGGCGGCCAGATGCTGAAAGTCGAGCGCCGTGTAGACCTGCGTCGAGCTGATGCTGGTATGGCCCAGCATTTCCTGCACGGCGCGCAGATCGCCCGAGGATTGCAGCACATGGGAGGCAAACGAGTGGCGCAGCATGTGCGGGTGCACATGCACCGGCATCCCCTGGGCCAGTCCCTGCGCCTGCAGGCGCTGCTGCACCACGCGCGGGCTGATGCGGCTGCCACGGGTGCTGAGAAACAGGGCGTTGCTGCCATCGCTGGGCGCAGGGCGCACGGCCAGCCATGCCTGCAGCGCCGTGACTGCGGCCTGGCCAACGGGCACCACACGCTGCTTGTTGCCTTTACCGGTGACGATGACTTCTGCGCTGTCGGCCAGCACCCAGCCTTTGGCACCGGGGCTGGCCTGCAGGTCGAGCGTCGTCAGCTCAGACACCCGCAAGCCGCTCGAATACAGCAGCTCAAACATGGCCAGATTGCACAATTGGGCCGGTTCCGGGCTGGCGCCCGCATGGGCGCCGCCCGGCGCCACCAGCGCCACGGCATCATCGACCGACAGTGCACGCGGCAGGGTCTTGGCCCGTTTGGGTGCCCTTACGCCCTGGACGGGATTGCTGGCCAGCGTTTGCTGCTCGGCCAGCCAGTCGAAAAAGCCGCGCCAGCTGGACAGCTTGCGGGCGATGGAACGGGGATCCAGGCCCCGTGCGTGCAGGCTGGCGGCCAGCCGGCGGATATGCTGGGTTTGGATGGTGGACCAGTCCTGGCCCGCAGTGAGGCTGGCCAGTTCGCGCAGGTCGCGCCGGTAGGCATCGACGGTGAGGCGGGCGAGCTGGCGCTCGCTGTTGAGATGCGCCAGATAGCCGTCTATCCAGCCCAGCCGGGGGTCTGGATAGTCGCTCATGGCGGCTAGCTCAGGCCAGCAGCCAGGCCAGTGCCGTGCTGCTGGTTTCGCCGATGTGGACCAGGAAGTCGGTGGCCATCAGCGAGGTGAAACGGGCCGGATCTTCCGAGCCGAGGATCAGCAGGCCGAAGGCATCTTTGTTGCCCGGCTTGCGCAGCGGAATGATCACAGTCGAGGTGATGCCGGTCGGATCATCGAGCCAGCGTACTGCTTCGAAATCCTTGTTGGTGCCGCAGTAGGGGGCTTGCAGGCTGTTGGCGAAGATGCGGGCATCGTCGGAAACGCCGCGCACAAACCACTCGTCCTGATACTCGGCTTCGGCGCCCCAGATACGCAAAGTGACTTGCGGCACATCAAAACTGGTCTTCAGACCGTTGGTCACGGCGTGTGGTATGGAACCCACATCTTCCGATTCCAGCAGTACTTTGGTCCAGCGGTGGAACTTGTTGGCGATCTCTTCATTCTCCGAGGCCAGACGCATGAGGTTGCCCATACGCAATTCCAGCGTCTTGTATTTGTCGCGCATGACTTCCATCTGGCGCTCCTGCAGCGAGACAGCGCGGCCCGTTACGGGGCTGGAGAGCTTGATTTCGGCCAGCAGGTCGGCGTGTTCTTCGAAAAATGTCGGATTGTCGCTCAGGTACTGGGCGACGAGGGTGGAATCCAGTGGGGCAGTCATGGTGGTACTTTATTTACGAAATGAAAGATCGAGCTTCATTCTAAACGAAAAAAACGGACATGGTCACCCATGTCCGTGCTGACTTCCGCTCGCAACCGGCGCTTGCGGGCCGGTAATTGGCTTAGAAGTTGTGGTGGATACCGAGGCTGTAGAAGTTGGCCGTGGTAACTGCCTTCTTGTTCGAGGCATCGACGTACAGATAGGTGCGTGGCGACAGGTTGTAGTCGTAGCCGATCGAAACCTGTTTGGTTTTGGCGATGGCTGCGCTGTTCAGGACATTGTCCGGGGTTTTCTGGCCGTAACCAGCGCGGACCAGGCCGGCGCCCACGGTGTAGTTGGCGCCAAGCAGCCATGCTTTGGTCTTAGGATTGATGGTGACGTTTTCGGTCTGGTCCTGCGCCTGGTAGGAACCCATCAGTTTCAGCTCAGGCACAGGTTTGAAGTAGGCGCCCAGCGACCAGAGCTTGGTCTGGATGGCGTTCTTTTCATACGCGCCATACACGCCGACCGGACCGTTGATGGCCGTTGCGCTCAGCGAGTAAGGGGTGGTGGTTGGGGCGGTATTGGCAGGGAACTGCGGATTGGCCGCCGTACCCTGACCGATGATGGCCGGGTTGCCGTTGGCTTCTTTGGCCTGTACCGTCACATTCAGCTGGAAGATGCCGCCTACCACTGGGCTGTTATAGAACACCGAGTTGGAGAAACGGTTTTTCGAGTTACCGGTCGGGCTCATAGGATCGCTGGTGTATCCGGCTACTTGCAGGTCGGTCTGGTAACCGGCCACGCCAGGCATACCGCTCCATGGTTCGAACAGGGTGCTGGTTTCCTGGAAGGCGGTCAGACCACGGCCCAGACGTACGGTACCGAAGTCGCCTTGCAGACCGACCCGGCTCTGGCCCTGGAACAGCGGACGGCTGTTGGCGCCCGAGGTGTTTTCGATGGTGCCGGTGTCTGGCTCGTAGCGGATTTCCAGCTGGAACAGAGCGCTCAGGCCGCTGCCCAGATCTTCCACGCCTTTGAAGCCCAGCTTGTTGTTATCGCGCTTGCCGACCGAGGTAGGGCCGCCAGTCAGTTTGGAAACACCTGCATCTACAGTGCCGTAGACGGTCACGGACGATTGGGCAAACGCTGCGCCCGTAAATGCGCCCATGAGCGCCAGAGCCACTAAAGATTTTTTCATTTTAGCTATTCCTTTAAGAGTGAACTTTTAACAGCGAACATCAATACATCTGAAGCTGAGGGGCGTGGTTTGAGCCCCGCGGATGCTGAAACCTTAATCTGCTACCGCCTTTAAATCGTTGAAATGGTCGATTGGGACGCTTAATTTTGGTCGAAAGCCCGTCAAACTGGGCTTCCTGTTGTATTAATGAAACGCATCCCGAGTGATTGGCCTAGCCGGTTTTAGATATCAATTTCTTTCACACAGGCATCACTTTACCTCTAGCGTACCGTGTTCCATAGCATTCGGCCTTTGCGTGATATCAAAATGTTCAACATATTCTTTGCTTTGTGGCGTCAATGGCACGCTACACTCTCCGTTACCAATGGTTGCCATGCACCTGTGCAGACAGGCCGGCGAGCACCACCCGCTTCTATGAATCGGAGTAATACAGAGACGATGGCTAATCGAGAAGAACTAGGGATCATACGTGGCGCGCGCGGGGGCGACGCAGCGTGCCAGTTGGCACTTGGTAAGCTTTATCTGTTTGGCGGCGCCAGCCTGCCGCGCAGCTTGCCGACCGCGCTGCACTGGTTAGCTCGTGCCGCCGGCCAGCAGCAGGATGAGGCTTGGATGTTGATCGGTAGTTACATTCCCTATGAGCACGCGCAGCACAAAATGCCGGAAGTGCTGGCCTGGTACGAGCGTGCCTATGAAGCGGGCATACAACAGGCCGGGCTGGTACTGGCCCAGTTGGTATTGAATGGTGGCAACGCACCGGCAGTACAGGCGCTGCAGGGCAAGGCCCTGCAACTGCTGGAAGTGTCGGCCCGCAGTGGCTGTGCCGAGGCGCAATGGCTGCTGGCGCAGCAGCCGGCAACGGCGCTGGCCGTGGCGGGTTCCGATCCGTTGGCCGGCTCGGCGGCCGACCAGCCGGCCGCACTGCTGGAGGCATCCAGCGGGCAGCAATGGTTGGCGCGGGCGGCCGACAGCGGCCTGGCCGCGGCCCAGTACGCCGTGCTGGAACAGGCCTGGAACAGCGATCCTGCCGCTTATCTGGAGCGCGCATTGCCGCTGTCGCGCCAGTTGCTGGCCGGTGCGCCCATCGATGCGGAAGCAGCGCGCAATGTCGAGTGGGCCGTCTTGCCTGCGCAGCTGACGCTGCTGTCACGCTGTGCCGAATTGCTGGAAGCGCGTGCCGACGAGCGCGACGAAGCGCAGGCGGAGCTGCTGCAGTACCGCGAACTGGCGGCTTATGGCGGCGATCGCCAGGCCCAGCTGGCGCTGGGCTTGTGGTTTGCCCGCATGGACGGCGAGGGGCGGCGCCAGACCCATGGGATTGCTGCCGCCAATTTCAAGCGCGCCATCCGCTGGCTGACGCTGGCGGGCGAACAGGGACTGGCCGAAGCATGGTTTGCCCTGTCGCGCATTTACCTGAAACCGGAATTTTCCCAGCGCTGCGTGGCGGAAGCCCAGCGCTATCTGGAGTGCGCAGCCGAGATGGGCCATAGCGGCGCCCAGCTTGAATGCGGCATGTATGCCTGGCGTAACCGCCGCACGGACGAGCAAAGCGATGTGCGCGCAGCCTACTGGCTGCAGAAGGCTGCAGCGCAGGGCTGCAGCGAAGCGGAGGCGGCGCTGACGCGGGTGGCGGCACCAGCGAAAGCGGCCGCCTGGGCGGAAACCATACTCGACAGCCTGAGCCGCGAATCGCTCGAGCTCCAGCCCCTGCTGACGGCGCGGCTGGAACTGGCCTGCCTGTTTGGCCTGACCCGGCCGGAAGCGCTGCTGCTCGATATCCCAGCCGCCGATCAGGGCCACTGTCTGGTTATCGATATCCGTGCCAGCTATGGCCGCAGCAAGCGCCGGCTGGTGCTGTTGCGTACGGCACGCGAGCGCCAGGCACTGGACCGGCTGGTGCGCCTGTTCGAGCCCTTCGACAACAGCACGGACGGGATAGAGGGCAACTATCGCCAGCGCCTGTACCGTCTGAAAACCTGGGCACCGGTGGCAGCCCAGGTGGATGATCTGCTAGCCGCCTGAGGCACAGCAACCGGGCCTTGCTGTTGCTGCGGCGCTCAGATCTCGATTTCGCCTTCGAATACCGTCACGGCAGGGCCGGTGAGGAATACCGGCTGGCCGGGACCGGCCCAGCTGATCGATAGCTGGCCGCCACGGGCATCGACCCGCACCGGGCTGTCGAGCAGGCCGCGGCGAATACCGGCCACGGCTGCTGCGCAGGCCCCCGTACCGCAAGCCAGGGTTTCGCCTACGCCCCGTTCGAATACGCGCAGGCGGATGTGCTGGCGGTTGACGATCTGCATGAAGCCGGCGTTGACGCGGTTGGGGAAGCGCGCATGGCGCTCGATCAGCGGGCCGCTCAGTTCCACCGGTGCGGTATCGACATCGTCCACCACCTGCACGGCGTGCGGGTTGCCCATCGATACCACCGAGATCAGCACTTCCTCGCGCGCGCCGCCCAGTTCCAGCATCAGCGGCCACAGCAGGTCCGTGCCCTGCGGCTGGCCCTGCAGGTTTTCTGCGTCGAACGGTACGCGCGCCGGTTCCAGCACGGGCGCCCCCATGTCCACGGTAATGCTGCCATCCTCTTCAAGGCGCGGAGCGATGATGCCGGCCTTGGTCTGCACCGTGATGCTGCGCTGGCTGGTCAGGCCCTTTTCTGCCACGAATTTGACGAAGGCACGCGAGCCATTGCCGCACTGTTCCACTTCGCCGCCATCGGCGTTGAAAATCCGGTAGCGGAAGTCGCAGCCCGCTTCGGTCGGTTTTTCCACCAGCAGCATCTGGTCGGCGCCCACGCCGAAACGGCGGTCGCCCAGCAGCTGCCACTGTTCCGGGGTGAAGCGGATATCCTGATTAATGCCGTCGATGACCACGAAGTCATTGCCGGCGCCATGCATTTTGGTGAATTTGAGTTTCATCGCAATTATCTGATTACGGTTTGGGCGCGCGCTGGTACAGCGACGGTTCGCCATTCGGACGGGTTTTGAAGCGCTTGTGCGTCCAGAAGTATTCGGCTGGCGCTTCCCGCACGCGCTCCTCGATAAAGGCATTCATGCGGCGGGTGGCGGCGACCATGTCGGTGCCGGGGTAATTGTCCCACACCGGATAGAATTTCACACGCCAGCCCTGGAAATTCGGCAGGAAGGTGGCGATTACCGGCATCACCTGTGCGCCGGTGGTGGCGGCAATCCGTGCCGTGGCCGTCAGCGTGGCAGCCTCGATGCCGAAGAAGGGCACGAACTCGGCATCTTTTTCGCCAAAGTCCATATCGGGCAGCATGAAGTAGGGCAGCTTGTCGCGCAGCGCGCGCATGATGGGCTTGATGCCGTCCTGGCGGGTGAACAGCTTGACGGGCTTGAAACGCGAGCGGCCCGCGCGCAGCACCCGGTCGAAGGTCAGATTCTTCTGCTGCACATACATCGACGAGGCGCTGGTTTCCATCGCCACGGCGGCACCGGCCACATCGAGGCAGACGAAGTGCGGGCACAGCAGGATGGTGGGCTGGGCCGTCATCTGCTCCACCGGCACGCTGCCCGGATCGAGCTGGATCAGGCGGCGCAGGCGCGCTTCCGAAGCCCACCACAGGATGCCGCGTTCCCACACGCTGCGCGAGTAAGCCTGAAAGTGCTGGCGCGCCAGCACCACGCGCTGGGCTTCCGTCAGCTCCGGCATGCACAGGCGCAGATTGGTCAGGGTGATGTGGCGGCGCGACGGCAGCAGAATAAACAGCAGGCTGCCGATCAGGTT
>Ga0187845_1000234_pt1 | contig 31558 bp, 29 predicted proteins | sample SpaLakP09_SKY_68_FD_134515 | JGI IMG/M metagenome (GOLD analysis project Ga0187845, IMG submission 134515) | Oligotrophic lake water microbial communities from Sparkling Lake, Wisconsin, USA - SP09_SKY_68 | ecosystem: Environmental > Aquatic > Freshwater > Lake | place: USA: Sparkling Lake... | reverse complement strand
GAAGTGCGCAATCTGGCACAACGTTCCGCTGGCGCTGCCAAGGAAATTAAAGAGCTGATCGGTGACTCGGTCGATAAAGTCGATGCCGGTAGCAAACTGGTCGATGAAGCCGGTCAGACCATGGATCTGATCGTGACCTCGATCCGTCAGGTGGCCGACATCATGGGCGAGATCACTGCGGCAACCCAGGAACAGAGCAACGGCATCGAGGAAGTCAATCAGGCCATCAACCAGATGGACGAAATGACCCAGCAGAATGCTGCGCTGGTGGAAGAAGCTGCTGCCGCGGCGGAAAGTATGGAAGAACAGGCCCAGTTGCTGGCCCAAGCCGTCAGTATCTTCAAGCTGTCGCATTATGAAGGTAGCCGCCGTCCGGCCGCCCGTGCATTGCCACGTCGCGCTGCTGTGGCCGCACCGGCCCGCACCGTCGCACCGAAAAGGCTGTCGACTCCTTCACCAGCCTCCGGTGACGAGTGGGAAGAGTTCTAAGCAGCACAGTTGTTCAGCGGTATTGGCCGTAAGCCTACGGGCGGGCGGCCTAGCCAGTATTTTGCGAGGCTCGCCGGTGTCTAGCAAACTCGTGGCGATTCACGGCTCGCTTTGGCCGTCCACACGAGTTAGAATTTCCGACTTCTATGAGCAAGGAGTTGGTATGTCTATCGTGGTACGCCCACGCGGGGCGAAGTTTGAGCTGCGCGTAAAGAATTCACTCCTTCCCAAAATATTCACCGCGACCTTCGAAACTGAGGTCGAGGCGCGCAACTATGGCCAGCAGCTGGAGGCTATTCTCGCGCGCGGCATCGTGCCGGCCGAGTTGGCTGCAAAGCGTGACCGCGGTGTCTCCATTACACTCGGCCGAATGATTGCGGAATACATGGAGGCCGTGCCGGTAAGTGCGCTGGATGCCCAGATCTTGGAAATGCTCAAGGGCATTAATGAGCTGGGCACCACTCGGGCCGAGGACGTCAGGAGTTATAAGTGGGCTGAAGAGTGGGTCAAGTCCATGAAGATGGTGAAGAATCTTGCCCCCGGCACGATTCGTAAGCGCGTAGGTGCCATTGCCAGAATGCTGGACTGGCACCTAAAACGGGAGGCTGAAGCGGGCGCCCAGCCGCTTGCCAATCCGCTCCGGCTGCTACCGAAGAACTATTCGGCCTATAACGAACACGAGCGGATGGTTTTGGACGGGCAGGAGGGCAAAGAGGCCAAGGTCGATGTGGTACGCGACCGGCGCTTGAAAGATGGCGAGGACGCAGCTATCCGCGCCGCCCTAAGTGGCGTGAAGCGTGAGGATCGCCAGCGCGCTCTGAAGCTCCCCGAGGGTGATGCCTTGCTCAATCTGTACGATCTGATCGTCAATACCGGGCTTCGGTTGCGTGAGGCATACCGCCTGCGCGTGTCGGACGTTCGGTTAGCACTTCGAACTATCCATATCTTCCCCCGCATACTCAATGGCGTATCGCTCCATCCATTCCATCCTCATTCCTACGATCCACAAGCCCTTGACCTCCTGAGTCACTCTGTTGCGCGTACACAGCAGTACTGCCTTCAGGCCGGCCAAGTCGGGCAGGCTGTCAACAAATGCTTGAAAGCCGGCGAGACTCGTCACGCCGTCGTAGAGGGGGCCAAGGAGAGGCTCAATGTCTGTCAGCATAGATGTAAGAACGGAAAACGGTGGCAAGTGTATTTATCAAAATGACACGCTAGCACACCATAACGAGGATCGTAAATCACCTTTTTTGCCGATAAGTTACTATGGCGATTTCACGCAACAGTCCGGGTAGCTTGCCGCGAGAATCGGTCTTGTCGAAGGTATTTTTTCAGCTGGGTACGGGTGATTTGCACCGTGGTGCCGCGCTCACACGCGATTTCGGCTAGTGTTTTCCCGCTACACAAAGCAGCAGCAAGCATCGCTTCGGCCGAGGTAAGGCCAAACAGTTCGAGGATCTTGATGGCCGTCGGGATGGCGCTTGTGCCGGATCGTGATGCAAGGCGAAGGTGGCGCGGACGCGGACGATGCCCGTACAGCGTCCAAGTTTGTCGCCATGCCATAAATCATGGATCGACTGCTAGTGATTGACAGCGGCAACAATGCTTTCGCTGGCGTTAGTTTGAATCAACCGTCACTTGGGTACCCAGCTCGTGGTCCAATCGGGAATCTAGGTACTGTCGCGCGGTCCGACAAATCGCGGAAACCTGCGGTGGTCGAGCTGCCGAAACTCCATCTGCCAGTCGCTTAAATTGATCAGCTGCTAAATCAGTGCGGTAGCCTGACATTTTTAGACACTTTCATTTGATAAACTTGTCAAAGGGTGATCAAGATCACAATGCTGCGCTCCCCCGGTCGTCGGTGGCGGCGCAAGGGGAGCGAGGCTGGTTATTCTGAGGGGCAAAAAAGGCGACATAGCACCTGTGCTGATGAGACGGCGAGATCGATTCTGCCGAGACGCTCGTCCTGATGGGGGCAGTGGTACAACATCAGGGTGGCTTCGCGCTGCATCCCGCTGACAGGTTGGCGCAGGGCTGGGCAGGGCAGACATTCATTTATAAAAGAATTGTAACGTCACTTCTTGATGGCGAATTTTTATGAAAAGATAGCCCGTACTTGTGTTCCCTTGAACTTTGCGGAAATTCGCGCCCATGGAATTTAACGACGATCAATACCGGATAGACTGGTGGGAAAGAAACCTGGAAGAGATCGATCTCGAGATTGGCCGCATGGCCATGATCTGCGAGGTGGATATCCTTTCGCCCGGCGTGATCGAACGCATCTTCCAGCGCGATGCGACGGTTTGCCAGATCGATCAACCTGCAGCATTCCACAAGCTGCATGATCTGTTGCTCATGCATTATCTTAACCGGCAGAAAGCGGCAGATGAACTCGGGCAGGCGCTGGCATCGAGTATCGAGGCATATATCGTTGCACGGCTGCGCAAACGGTTTCCCCACCTTGATCACAAGGGATGAGTAGGGTGCGGCCGGCATGAATATATTCAAGTCTATCTGGTCGCGTTACCGGGGCGAAACCCGGCAGTCGCTACCGCCACCGGTGCGTCTCATCCAGGTGCCGGTAGTGTTGCCGCCAGGTTTGCGCCGGTTTGAAAGCGATGAAGTTGCACGGGATGTCTTATGCGGCGAGATAGCGCGTCAGGCTGCCGTTGCCGAGACGAGACGTGCTAATTCTGGCTACTGGGGGAGTGTGGGTGATGTCATGCTACGAGCAGTGGCGATGGCGTCCTACATCGCAGAGCAGCCTCTTACGGGGGACCCGAATGCCTATGTGACCGCCTGTCACCTTGGGCTGCTCAAGCTTACCAGCGAGTTTCGCAGCGACCCTGATGACGAGGATGGCTATGGCGTGGCCACTGTTCATGAAATTCGCCGCGTGCTGGAAGCCCCCTGAAAGCCATTAGCTCATTTTTATCAATCGCAATAGCTCAGGGCGCCGGGCGTGGCACATAAATGATCTCCACGCGCCGGTTAATGCGGCCAGCGGCAGCCGTCGCGCCAGCTGCCAATGGCCGCTCCTTGCCGAAACTCATCGCCTCCATGCGCTGCTCGGGAAGGCCGCAGGCGCCCAGTAAGCCTTGTACGTTTTCGGCCCGTGCTTGCCCGATCGCGAGGCTGAATTCCTGACTGCCACGCAAGTCTGTATGGCCCTGTATCTGCAGATTGAGCTCGGGATGTGCCATAGCATACTGGCAGTGTTCTGCAACGATAGGCATATCCTGTTTGCGGACTGTCAGCTTGCCCGAATCGAAGTGTATTGGGCCGGGCTCTGCCTGGACGGGCGCAGACAGCAGGGCAATTCCGAACGCCCAGTAGTGCGAGTGGTTCATGGAATATTGCTCAGTTCGATAGGTGGCTCAGTGGTTGTTGGCGCATGTGCGCCTCATTGGTGCCCTTCCGGCTCGAATAGTTCGTAAGGCAGTATCGGCAACTCAAGTGCAGTACGGTAGCGCAGCAGGTCTTCCTGCAGTTCCTCCAGCGTTTCCCCGCTGGGGAAAGCCGGCCTTTCCGTACAGGTGCGCGGCGTATCATCAGCATGGTAATACACTTCATGGATGGTCAGATAGCCACTGCGCCGCAGCACGCGGTAATTCCAGCTACCGGACAGATGGTCGGTTTGTTGGTCGAACATATCGGATCTCCTGAGATTTGTTTGGCGCATAGGCGCTGCTGAGAGCTTCGGGTGCGTCGCCATGCTGCGCGCAGTCGTTGCAGGATGGCGGGCGTTTGGCTAATCCGGCCAGCGGTCGATATCAGGGTGTGGCCCCGCCCCAGGCCGGCCAGCGGTTGTCACCTACCGGCACAGATAGGACCTGTTTGAAAGCTCCGTCAGTCGAGATCACAGTCAGGGGCCGCTCGGTGCCGCTGCCCGCAGTGTAGAGGATGGCCTGACCGTTGGGGGCGAAGCTGGGCGACGGGGCGTCGGCGGCCTGCGCCAGTGGGCGTTGCTTGCGAGTGTTGAGGTCCAGCGCGGTCAATTGTAGGCTGCCATTCGCACTTGCAAGATAGACCAGCGTCTGGTTGTCCGGTGCGATGTGGGCGCTGGTATTCTGGCTGGCTGAGAATGTGACGCGCTGGCTGTTGTCGCCGTTGGGCGCCATCCGGTAAATTTGCAGGCCGCCGCCACGGTCGCTGGTGAAATAAATGCTCAGGCCATCGGCCGACCATTGCGGTTCGGTGTCGTTGCCGGTGCCGGTGGAAATGCGCTGTAACTGGTGGCTATCGGCACGGATGGTGTAGATTTGCCAGCGGCCTTCGCTTGACAAGGACAGCGCCAATTGTTTGCCATCAGGGGACCAGGCGGGCGCTGATGTGTGGTGCGCGTGGTTGGCCAGCACAGTGTTTGCGCCATTGTGGAACTGATGGAGCACCACCACAGGCTTATCCTGCTGATATGCGATATAGGCTAACTGGTCGCCATCGGGCGACCAGGCCGGAGCCATGATCGGTTCATTTGAACGGACGACCATGTCGGCGTTTTGGCCGTCTGCATCGGCTACCATTATTTGATAGTCGCTGCTCAGGTAACGGACGTACGCAATACGAGTTGCGGAAACGCCTGAGACGCCGGTAAGCTTGAGATAGGTATCGTCGGCGATCAGATGAGCAGGCCGGCGATACGTTGGCGGGGCAACGGCCATGTCCAGCGTGGAGAGTTCAGCTCGGCGGCTGATATCCAGTAGCCGGTAGCTTACCCTGACGCGGCCATCGGATAGACGTTCCACCGATCCGGCCAACAAGGCATCGGCTCCTAGACGAGCGTAGGCGGAATAGTCGACGGAATTGCCATCGCTGAGTAGCGTTCCATCGATCACCCTGAATGCGCCACTACGCAATAAGTCGCTCTTTATGATGTCCGATATTTTTTGTGGCAGTTGCTCTTCATGGTCGAAGCTGGCCACGGCGATTAAAGGTTTGTTGCTGCATGCGCAGGGGATTTCGATCTGCAGTGTGCCCGGCGTGGCCGACGCAGTGGCCGCCACCGATATCGCCCAGCTAAGAATGATTAGTGTGGTTAACTTCAATTTGTTCTGCGTCCTGATGCGAATAGCAAGAGCTGGGCGAACTGTTCGGGTGAGTATGGAATACCTCTTGTATCAAAAAGCGAAAAGACAGCTCGATGAAGGTTGAGTAGCATTTTCCATTTTGCCGTGGTGTTCAAGTGGTCCAAGGCAGGCACTGGTGCTTGTGTATTTTCGGCCGCATGCGCTCAAGTCTCTGCATAATAGCGTAAAAATTTTCCCGTCAGGAGCGCTAATCTATCAGGCCTCGAAGATATCTTCCCGACCTTGGAAATGAGGGCAAAACTTAGATAGATGCGGAGAGAAATGGTTTTGCTATACTTGTTGCAACTGTGCCAAGGCTCAGATACTCTGGCAGAGAGCAGTGGATGGCAACCATGTTAATGGAGAATTGCAGGTGTCGATAACCTCAAAATTCAAGTTCTTTACCTATGACGGAATTGCGGCTGGCTGTCAGTCCTGATCGAACTCCCATACGACTGGTAGCGGCGGCAGTGTCTCGACTGACTCGGACGGAAAGGTCCATGGGAGCCCGGTGAGTATCAGCACAAGTATTAGCGAACACAGCAGCTGTTTTGTTAAAGCAGCAAGCGGGAAAGAAGTGTTCGTTAAGCTGCGTGGGCGGGGAATGGGAATGGTAAGGGACGGTCATGCAATCCGGCTGGTCTGCATAAACTCAAAGCAGGCAGAACGGGTTCCGGTTTATTTTTTCAACTTGACCACCGACGAGCAGGGGGAAATTGACGAGGGCTTGAGCAGCTTGTTCGACGATGAAATGGCGTTGCGGCGATCTGTATTGGCAAATGACGACCTGGCAGGCTCATTGCTCATGCTCGCGATGGGAATCTTTGGCTGGATCTGGTTCTGGAGCGATGCCAACAGCGCATTGGATGTGATTAAAAATAGAGCTTATCTCGACGAGCACTGGATTCAGTCTCTCATCGTTGTCGGCATACTTTGCTATCTGGTGTTTTTGTTTATTCGCGCAGTTTCAATTAGCATCAAGTGCAAACAAATTTCAAAGGATAGAGATGATGTGGTTGCATATGCGAAAACTTTAGCGCGCGACTGAAGTACCTTGTTTCCTTCAAAAACATCATCGTCCATCAGGTGAGAATTTTTCTGTTTAAGTTATGCGTGGTGAATCGCCAATTTCCGGCTCAATCCACCTGAGGCAATCGGAGCTCCCGGCAGCCACCTTGAAAACCCCAGTATTCCAGACAAGGAATGACCATATCATTCTTGTAGATGACTGCTCTGACCCAGCCGTCAGTACCATCTTCGTATTTGAAGTCCCCTTTGACTATTCGGCCTGAACCATCTGCCGTCTTCTTGACTTCAAACGCGTCGTGCATCGAACCTGCAAGCTGTTCAATCAGCTCAGTGCAAACAGCGAAGGCGCCTACGACGATATAACTCTGGATGGTATCCCTGTGATGACGGCGTTTAGCAAATTATCGGTGAGCCACTGGAGCGTGGTTATCGGCATACCATTGGAAGAAAGCGCCGCGCCCAAGCGGATCTTTATTGTGCTGGCAGCTGCCTTATTTATCGTGACGGCCCTGATAGGCTTAGCGATCATCTGGTGGCTCAGTGCGTATCTGAATAAGCTTGCCGACGCTGGTGAAAAGGCATAGGCGGCTATTCTGCTGACGGAAGCAGAAACCAGCGCCGATAGCTGCGTGTATTTGCAGGCTGGAATTGGCGCTTGCAATTGCTTACAGATGATTTTGAAATTGTGTCGGCCGGAACATGTATGAGCCCGTTAATGAGATACAGGTTCCGTCATCACTGTTTTTTTACCAGGAGTATGAAAATGAACAGCAATAATCGTATTTCCAAAACTGTAATCGTGGCTGCCGCAATCGCCTTGTTCGCTGGAGTTGCAGGCAGCAGCTATGCGGCAGATAACGATACTGCCTGGCAGAAGGACCACCCGCGCCGCGAGCAGGTGAACCAGCGGCTGGCCAACCAGAATAAGCGCATACACGACAAGGTGAAGAGTGGCGAAATGACCAAGACCCAAGCGACTGCGCTGCATCAGGAAGACCGGGCGATCCGTCAGGAAGAACGTACTATGGCCAGTCATGATGGCGGCCACATTACCAAGGCCGAACAGAAGGCGCTCAACCAGCAGGAAAACGCGGTGAGCAAACAAATCGGCAAGTAATTAGCCCACCCACGCTGCCAACGCCCGCCTGTGTGGCGGGCGTTTTCCATTCTGCTGTAGGAGCTGTTTTACTCCATACTACTTGGACTCCAGAAAGCCTGTTTGACGCTCGGCCTTGATGTCAGATTGCGGATGATGGCATCGAGTTCGTCGCCATCCACCGAGGTCGCCGCCAGCGTTATCTCGATCTCCACATCTTCGTCGCCGAAGGCATGGATATCCAGATCGCGTGCCGGATAGTTGGCGCGTGCAAGCTCCGCTTCGAGATGCAGCATGGCGGCTTTCTGGTGTGCGCGTTCGGCAATCACATATACCGTATTGGTCATTTCGACCGACTCCACATCGAGCGGCTTGCGGTTGATCGAATTGACGATGGGCCGCAGCAGCGTGTTCGCCGCCAGTACGAACATGGTGGCCAGCGCCGCTTCCGGAATCAGGTCGGCGCCGGCAGCTGCACCGACCGCGCCCGACCCCCACAGGGTGGCGGCGGTATTCAGGCCGCGCACATTGCCTTCTTCACGCATGATGGCGCCCGCGCCCAGAAAGCCTATGCCCGAAACCACGTAGGCCACTACCTGAACTGCGGCTGCGTGGCCGTTGAGCCGGTTGGCGATGTCGACGAATACTGCAGCGCCAACGGCGACCAGCACATTGGTGCGCAGGCCGGCCGTGCGTTGCCGGTATTGACGTTCGAAGCCGATCAGGCCGCCCAGTATGAAGGCTGCCATCAGACTGACGAAAGTGTCGAGCAGAGAGGCGAGGTTGAGGTTTTGGACTGCTGCCATATTAAACTCCTTGTTACTTGTGCGCCGTACCGGCGCACGCAATTCCCCGGCCACGCACGAGGGCGCGACAACATGAGGGGCCGCGTAAGGTCGCGGATTGAAACGAGGGAAGCAGCAGACGCGACCAGGAACTGGTCGCCGTTGCCACTACCCGCCAAAGCGGCAAGGTAGTGGCGAGAGTGAATTCGCGATTACCTTGCCTGGGTATGGTCGATGGAAGATCGACTACTAGAACTATCCACAGGAAAAACTCCAAAACTGTAAGCGGGCGGATTGAACCCGCGTGGCAAGACATTACAACGGCACTGATGGATATCGCCTACCAGCCGGTATGGCGCCGCAAAATACGGCGGCGCCTTAGCTCAGGTGCGCTGGCGTTGTCCAATAATCAGATGAATGATAAACGCGGCTGCCGCAGCGATGCCGATGATCCAGTGGGTGAACGACCAGAGGTCGCGGCTGTTTTCGTCGGCCAGATAGTAAAGTCCAAAGCCGCTGATAATCAGTATCGCCAGCATGGCAAGCAAGCTGAGTCCACTCGCCAGATTGCGCCCGGCTTTGATGGCGCGGCGGATATGGGCGTTCATCAGGCTGCCGAGGAAAAACAGCACCAGCATCGCGGCGCCGCCATGAAAGCGCATAGCCCATGGCTCCAGCGGGTGAATGGTAGCGCCGAATTGTCCGACCGGACGCATGAAATAGCGCACAAGCAGCCAGACGCTGCCGCTTGACAGCAACAGCAGCAGGCTGGCATAAATAGAACGGCGGTGCCAGCGTTCCAGACGCAAATTGATATGTGGACGATGGTGGTGAGTATGCATGGCTAGATTATAAGCGCTGTGGCCTGCCATCGCTGCAGGGCAGGATGGTGCGGGTCGGCGCTGGCCATGACGACTTTGGTGAGCGCATCGGCCAGCACGCAGCGGGGCGCACGGATGGAAATGCTGCTGGTGCCGAGGATGCTGTGGCCATCGCGTCCATCCAATAAGGCGCTGATGCTGCGGCCGTACTGTTCGCGCCGCGAAAAATAGGTGGCCGATGTTGCCATTGCCTCATCGCGCAATGGCACTGCAGGCAGCAGGCGCTGCGGCTGCTGGGGATGGCGCAGGCTGACGGGCCAGTCGCGCTGGCCGAACACGCGCAGATCGCCGCCTGCATTGACGCAGCCAGCCTGCGCGCCGGCCTGCTGCAGTGCTTCGACGGCCAGATCGACGGCGTAACCTTTGGCGATGCCGCCCACATCGATCCAGCCGCTGGCCAGTTTGAATAAGGCGCCATCGGCGGCCCATTGCATCAGTGCCTGTGCGGGCTGATAGAGAACCGCGTCGGCGGCGGGGGCGGGCAGCAAGCCGTTTTCGACCAGCCGCGGCGCGCAGCCGATGTTGAAGATGCCGTCCGTCGCCAGCCTTAGCTGCTCGGCCAGTTGCAGCACCTGCATGGTATGGGCATTCAGCACCAGCCGTGCGCCAGTTGCTGCCTGATTGAAGCGCGCGATGTCGCTGGCCGGATCGTGGAAGCTCATCAAACGATGCACTTGCGCGATCTGCGCAAAGGCCGCGTTCAGGCCAGCCTGATCGCAATCGGCCGTGATGTCGACGATGGTGCCCAGCCACGGCTGCGCGCGCCGTATCATGGTTTCAGTACGAGCTGGGCGATGGCGGCAATGCGCCGCACGCCGTCAGTGAGGTGGCTGGCCGAGAGGGTAGCACCGCTGATGTTGGCAATGCCGCCGCCTAGCGTCAGTCCGCCCGTGCTGGCGCTCTTGCCGGCGAACTGGCGGCGCCATGCCGGCAGACGGATTTCGCTGCCATGGCTCTCGCGGTAGGCCAGAATTTCCACCTGCCGGATGCTGGCGTCCGGATTGAGCGCCACCGCGTAGGAGATCAGTTCGAATTTGCCGATTACATCGTCGAGCACCAGATAGCCCAGCAGCTTGTCGCCGTTGTAGGCACCGAAGACGCGCCAGTTGACGGAGCGTGCGGGCAGTCCGGCCAGCTTTTCCACCTGCTGCATCTGCGCCAGCGACAAGGCCACATCCTGCGCACGGTAAGCCGTTGCATCAGGATAGGCCAGCTTCTGCACCTGTTCGACGCTCAGGTATTGCACCGCATAGGCGGGCAGGCAGGCCAGCCCTGCCGCCAGCGGAAGACAGAGTCGGTAGCGCATCAGTAGGAGAATCCCACGCCGAGGTTGAGACGGTCGCGCGTCTTGTCTTCCTTGAACTTCTGATAGTCGGCCTTCAGGACCACGCCTTCGCCCACTTTCAGATTGGCGCCCACGGTGGTGACTTTTTCATCGGCCTGCGGTGCCACGCCCAGACCTTGCGGCAGCGCTTCATAGCTCTTGGCAGTGTTGTACTGTTCGTAGCGCACAAATGGGCTCAGCACATAGTCGTCAGCTTTGTAGGCTTGATAGGCCGCCTGCAGATACCAGCCGGCGAAGGCTTTCGGCACCGGCGTAGGATTGCCCACCAGCGTGAGGTTGAGCGCGGCGGTATTGCTGATCTGGCCGCGTGCATACACGCCTGCCAGATCCCACAGGCCCGGCGTATAGCGGGCGTGCAGGTCGTACATGGTGACGCGCGCGTCGTTGGCAGTATAGCCCTCGGTTTTGTGGCCAACCTTGCCGCTGAACAGCGAGCCGCCCAGCAGCAGGCCCGGAACACCGCGCCAGTTCAGCGCGCCGTGTACGCTCAGGTCGCGCGATTTGGCCAGCTGGCCTTCCTGATGGATGGCGCCCAGCGGCGATTCGCGGCCGTCGCTGCTGGCCGCGTCCCACTTGCCCAGGTCAAAGCCGGTGGTGATACCGGCGTCCCAGGCAAGGCCGCTATCCGTATCGCCGGACAGGCCGACCCCGGCTTCGCGCCAGGTCGACGGAATGATCGCCGTCTCGACGAAGTTGCGTTCAACGCCGTAATAGGCGGTTGGTTCGTGGTTGGTATTGAGCAGACCGGCCGGTATCAGGAACAGCCCCGCTTTGCCGCGCAAGCCGTTGCCGAACTGGCGCTCGACGTACAGCTGCTCGATGGCGCTTTCGCCACTATCGGTGGCCGAAGCAATCGCATGTTCCCATTCGAACTCGGAAACCAGTTTGGTCTTGTCATCGAAGCGATGCTCGATGCCGATCACGGCGCGGCGTACATCGGTCTGGGCGGCGCTGGCATTTTTGCTGGGGCGGTTGTAATTGATTTCGCCATAGCCGCCGATGATGGTGGTGGGGCCGCTGGCAGCAATGGCCGCCGACGGCGCAGGTGTAGTCGCTGCCGCGATCGCCGGCGCGGCGGCGCTCGCCAGTTCCTGTTGCTTCTGTTCGATAACGGCGGTTTTCTGCAGGCTGGCTTTGAGTTCGGCCTTCAGCTGTTCCTGTTCGGCCGCCATTTTGTCGATGCGTGCCAGCAGTTCCGCTTCGCCGGCGCTGGCGGCAAATGGCGCAGCCAGCAAGGTTGCGGCGACGGCGGAGGCGATCAGATTCTTTTTCATTTGGTAGTCTCGTAAATTAGGGATTGAGCTTGTAGCCATCAGTCAGCGTGCCGAGGAATTTCACGACATCGTCGATTTCGCCCGGCGACAGGGCAGGGGCCATGCCTGGGTGGCGGTTGTAGGGCACCTCACTGACATTGACGTTCTTACGATATTGCTGGGGCAGATCATTGAATTTCTGCACGTTGCCATCGGCGCCAATTGGATACCATTCTTCGGGATTGGTATCACGACGCACATAGAAACTGACGACGCTGGTCAGGTTGTCAAAGGCCCCGTTATGGAAGAAGGCCTGGCGAGTTGCTACATTGCGCAGCGTCGGCACTTTGAAGGCGCCGCAAAGATCGTTGCGGTCCAGCAGGTCGGTGCGGTCGGGACCGCACAGGCCCAGATCGAAATAGGCCGGATTCGCGTTAGCCTTCAGTTTGAAATTGCGCGGCACGCCCAGATTGTCGTAGGTGAAGTCGGTGAACAGCGGGGAAGCACCATCGGTGCCGCGTGCGCTCGGGTGACAGGCAATGCAGTTGCCCTTGGCCGGATCGTTGAACAGGGCCAGTCCGCGCAATTCCTGATCGCTCAGTTTGACTTTTCCGGCCAGGAACAAGTCGTATTTCGAATCGAAAGGATGGAATTCAGGGGATTCCTTCTGGTAGGCCTGCAAGGCCAGCGTCATGCGGTTAAACGCCTGCTCAGCATCATCCAGTATGCCGGCGCCAAACTGGGTACGGAAGCGCTCCACATAAGCAGTCTTCTTCAGTTTATCGACGACATCCTGTTTGCTAGCATTCGCCATTTCGTGCGGGGCCAGGAAAGGGCGTTCGCCCTGTATGGCCAGGCTGGCAGCACGGCCGTCGCGATCGAAGCCGCCGGTAGGCGTACCGTCGGCAGCGAAGAAGAAGGCCGGGGTCTGGTTCAGATAGCGTAACGACGGCGCAGCGCGGAAGCCCTGTACATCGCCGTTGGCGCCGCCGAATTGTGCGGCCAGATTGTTGTTGGGGGCGTGCGCAGCGGCCGGATCGTGGCAGCTGGCGCAGGACTGCGTGCCCGATGCCGACAGGCTGCCGTCTTTGAAGATCAGTTCGCCCAGTTTGGCGGCTTCACTGAGGCTGGTTTCCTGTCCGGGAGCAGGCGTGACGGGAGATGTGCTGGTCGAACCGGAGCCGCCGCTACAGGCTGTCAGTGCAAGCAATACAGCCGTCATCCCCGCCTCCTTGCCTAGTTTCTTTGCAAAAGCAGTAAAACGCATAGGTGGAGTGCTTATGTGAATAATAATGGTTCGCATTATCATTCATGTTAAGCAATCTGGCAATTCTTCGATGAAAACAGGCCAGCGGGCCGCTGCGGGCGCTGCGAGCTGACGGCGCAGGCGCACGCGGCCCCGTAAGCTGGACTTGATCTGGCTCAGAATAGGGGGCGGCAGGGGGCGCTAGTGCGCGCCCACGGCTAGGGTGTGGCGCTCTGCCTAGCGCAGGGAAGGCTGGAAATCCTTGTCCGTCACCATGCCGAACTCGAATCCGCTCGCCAGCAATTGGGCCACGATGCTGTCGAGTTTTTTCAGCGTATTCGGATGAATTTCGTGCATCAGGATGATGCCGCCGCGGCGCGAGCGTACTGCCGCCAGCACATGGCCGACATAGTCGCTCTGGTACTGCCGCGGCACGCCGCAGGAGATCGCTTCGCGTGCATCGATGGCGCCAGTCTTGTCGAAGGCCCAGTCACAGGAATCCACATGCCAGCCGACGATCTGGTAGCCGTGCTGGTGCGCCAGCTGATTGGTCTCGCAGGTGGAATTGCCGTACGGGTAGCGGAACAGCTTGGGGGCATCCGGCGTGGTCAGGCTGTCGGCGCGCAGCACTTCGCCCGTCTGGCGGGCCACATCGATGTCGTGGAAATTTGGGTGGCTCCACGAGTGATTGGCCACGACATCATGGCCAGCCGAGCGCACTGCCGCCACCAGCTCGGGATACTGGCTGGCTTTTTCTCCCACCATGAAGAAGGTGGCGTGAATGTTGTACTTCTTCAGGACTTCAAGAATGTACTCTGTGCCGGAGGCAGTGGGGCCATCGTCGAAGGTGAGCGCTACCCGGTTAAGCGGCGGTGCGGTGGCGATCTCGGATTCGTAGCGGCAGTGGCTCTCCAGCACCGCTGGCTCCACGCTCAGACGTTCATGCAGGCGTTTCAGATGATGTTGGCGTATGGTCGCTGTTTCGTCCGGTGCGGCTGCGGCGGGAGTCTGATCGGCGGCTGTGCAGACAGCGGCAGTGCTGGCGAGGGCGGCTGCCATCAGCAGGTTGCTGATGGCGTATTTGCGGGAATTGGAAGATTTCATGCCGCTATTATAATCAGCCTGCCTCAGCCGGGGCAGGCTGGCTTTTTCCAGCGGAAAGCAGGTTTGCTGTCACAGCGCCCGCAGGAACAAGGCCAGAGCAACCCCGGCCGATACCAGTGCAAATGCCTGTTGCAGTACCGGCCCCGCCAGTCTGGCTGCAAGCAGGCGGCCGCTGCCCATACCCGCCAGTGCACCGGCGGAAAACGGCAGCGCAATGGCCCACTGCAGGTGACCGCTGACGGCGCTGGCCGCCACGCCGGAGAATGAGACCAGGGCGATCACCGCCAGCGAGGTAGACAGAATGGACTGGGTGTTCAGGTCGGTGTAGCGCTGCAGCGCGGGCACCATGACGAAGCCGCCGCCCACGCCCAGCAATCCCGACAGTCCGCCCGCCACCAGTCCGGACATGGCCAGGGCGCGGGCGCAGGGCGCTGTCCAGTTCAGCTTTCCCCGCTGGATGTCTAAACGGCATGGCGGCGCGGTGCCTGTTCTGGCAGCAGCGCCAGCCGCTTCGCCACTGGCTGCCGCGGTAGCGCGCTGATAGACGCGCCATGCCACATACAGCAGCACCAGTGCAAACACCATGCTTAGCGGGCGGTTGGGTGTGCGCTGGGCCAGCCACAGGCCTAGCGGCGAACACAGGATGCCGGCGCCGGCGATGAGCAGGGCAGCCTTGTAGCGTACCGTGCCGTTTCGCAGCCCCATGATGGCGCCCAGCGCGGCAGCCAGCGCCACGGCCAGCAGGCCGATCGGCCCCGCCTGCGCCATGCTGAGGCCTGCGCCGAAGACCAGCAGCGGCACGGCCAGTATGCCGCCGCCGGCACCGGTCAGCGCCAGGATGATGCCGACCGTGTAGCCCAGCAGGCTGACCACCATCATTGCGGGTACTCCTTGCAGTCGCGCCCCGTCATTGGTCGGCCAGTTCCGGTTTGGCCAGCCATTCGCGGCCTTTCAGCTTGCCTTTCCAGTACAGCGGCGGCAGGATACGCTCTTTCAGCAGCCAGGCCAGCCGCGAGGGACGGGTGCCGTCGAGCAGCCAGCGCGGGAAGCTGGGCGCCAGCTTGCCGCCGTAAGTGAATTCGGCCAGCACGATCTTGCCCCGTTCCACCGTCAGCGGACAGGAACCGTAGCCGTCGTACCGGGCGCTGCCTTCGGCCTTGCCCATGGCCGCCAGCAGGTTGTGCGCGACTACCGGAGCTTGCTTGCGTGCCGCCGCGGCAGTCTTGGCGTTGGGCGTACTGGCGACATCGCCCAGGGCATAGATATTCGGCCACCTCTTGTGGCGCAGCGTGGCCTGGTCCACCTCGACCCATCCGGCGGCGTCGGCCAGCGGGCTGACGCGGATAAAATCGGGCGCCACTTGCGGCGGCACCACGTGCAGCATATCGAACGGGCGGTCGACCAGCTGTTCGATGCCGTTGGCACCGATGCAGCGGAAGGTGGCAATTCTGGCCGGGCCGTTGACGCGTACCAGCGTATTGCCGAAGCTGAGCTGGATGCCGTAATGCCGCACATACTCCATCAGGGCCGGCACGTAGTCGGCCACGCCGAACAGGGCCGCGCCGGCGCTGCAAAATTCGATATCGATGTGGTCCAGCGCAGCGCTGCGCTGCCACTGGTCGGCAGACAGGTACATGGCCTTCTGTGGCGCGCCCGCACATTTGATCGGCATGGGCGGCTGGGTGAAGATGGCGCGCCCCCTGCCCAATTCACTGACCAGCTTCCAGGTGTAGGGCGCCAGATGGTAGAGGTAATTGGAGGTGACGCCGTTACGGCCCAGCGTATCGGACAGGCCTTCGATGGCATGCCAGTCCAGTTTCAGTCCGGGACAGACTACCAGCTGCTGGTATTTGACCACGCGGCAGCCATCGAGGATCAGGGCGTTGCGTTCGGGCTCGAAAGCGGCAACGGCCGCCTTGATCCAGCTGACCCCGCGCGGAATGGTGGCGGCCATGGTGTGGGCCGTGCTGGCGGCATCGAACACGCCGCCGCCTACCAGCGTCCAGCCGGGCTGGTAGTAGTGCACGTCGGCCGGATCGATGATGGCGATGTCCAGCTCCGGATCGCGCGCCAGCAGGCTCGATGCGGTGGCAATGCCAGCCGCGCCGCCACCAACGATGACGATGGCGTGCGCGACTTCCACATCGTCGAGCGGGGTGCGGCCCTGATTGATGATGCGGCGAACCACGCCTTTCATGTCGTAGCCGGCCTGCTGCGCGACCGCGACGATTTCCGGCAGCGCCTTGTGGCGTGCTTCGGCCAGCGCCCACATGGTGGTCGAGCGCATGCCGGTGCGGCAGTAGGCCAGTACCGGCTTGGGCAGTTCGGCCAGCAACTGGCCAAACTGCAGGCCCTGTTCGTCGCTGACTTTGCCGGAAACGGCCGGCAGATAGCAGGTGCGCAGGCCAAACGTCTGCGCAGCCCGTTCGATTTCCGCGTACAGCGGCTGGTCGCCCGCTTCGCCGTCAGGGCGGTTGCAGATGATGGCGCGGAATCCGGCGGCTTGAATCTGCGTCAGGTCTTCCGGCTGGATCTGGGCTGCTACGGACAGTTCGGCGCTCAGGGTGTGGAATTCCATGTAGGGCTCCTGGTTGTTTAAACGGCGTTGAGCGGGATCTTGATGTAGCGTGTGCCATTCGCCTCGGCTGGCGGCAGATGGCCGGCGCGCATATTCACCTGCACCGACGGCAGCAGCAGCACTGGCATGTCCAGCGTGGCATCGCGCTTGGAGCGCATGGAGACGAATTCCTCTTCGCTGATGCCGTTGCGCACATGAATGTTGGACTGGCGTTCTTCGCCCACGCTGCTGATATAGCGCAGCTCGCGACCACCGGGCTGGTAGTCGTGGCACATGTAGAGCACGGTATCTTCCGGCAGGCTCAGCACGCGGTTGATGGAGCGGAACAGGGTGCGCGCATCGCCGCCGGGAAAATCGCAGCGGGCCGTGCCGAAGTCGGGCATGAACAGGGTGTCGCCGACGAAGGCGGCGCTCTGGCTGTCATTGCTGATCAGGTAGGTCATGCAAGCGGGTGTGTGGCCCGGCGTATGCATGGCGCGGCAGCTCAGGCTGCCGATGTGGAAGATCTCGTTGTCGCTGAACAGATGATCGAACTGGCTGCCGTCGCGTGCCATTTCCGCTTCCGCGTTGAACAGGCCGCCAAATACACGCTGCACAGCGGTGATGTGCTGGCCAATGCCGATTTGGCCGCCCAGTTTGTCCTTGAGATAGGGCGCAGCCGTCAGGTGGTCGGCGTGGACGTGGGTTTCCAGTATCCATGCGACGCTGGCACCGAGCTCGGCCACCCGGGCGATCAGCTGGTCAGCCGAAGCGGTGCTGGTGCGGCCGGATTTAGGATCGTAATCGAGCACGCTGTCGATCAGGGCACAGGCACGGGTAGCGGGGTCCAGCACCAGGTAGCTGACGGTGCTGGTGGCGGTGTCGAAAAAGCCTTCGACATGTAAGGGCGTAACGGTCATTGTTTTCTCCTCGTGGCGCTCACGGCGGCGCATTCACGGCATTAGTCAGCAAAAGCTGTGCCAGATTTGATCTAGCGCAGTATTTATTTGCAAGTGATTGATTTCACGGGGGAAAATAATTATTAATAGCGTGATGATAGTATTGTATGCCCAGATTTGGCAGCGATTTGGCAGAATCTGGCACTGCCACTTGACGGTTTGGCAGTGCTGCGGCAGCATGGCAAACTGAACTGGAGATACCATGCCGACCACCCCGATTCCTTTCCTACCTTCCCTGCCTACGCGTCCCGCCGTGCAGACGCTGATTTCCTTTCTTGAGCACGAAGCCCATCCCATGATCGTGCTCGACCCCGACTACAACATCCTGGCCGCCATCATCGCCTACCAGCGCCAGTTCGGCCATGGCGATCAGGCCATCGTCGGTCATAAGTGCTACCGCGTGTCGCATCACTACGACTTGCCGTGCGATCAGGCTGGCGAGCACTGTCCCATGAAGCGGGCGCAGGAACTGCGCGGACCTGACCGCATCCTGCACATCCACCACACCCCGCGCGGGCCCGAGCATGTGGCCGTGGAATTGCGGCCTATCTTCGATGCGGCCGGTGCCATCACTGCCTACGTGGAGCGGCTGGAAGTGGTGCGCAGCGCGTCGGCCCAACCCAGCGGAGAAGGGCTGGTAGGGCGTTCGGCACCGTTCAATCAGGCGCTGGCCGCGATGCGGCGGGTGGCGCCATCGATGTTGCCGGTGCTGCTGCTGGGCGAGTCCGGCACGGGCAAGGAACTGTTTGCTCGCGCCGTGCATGAGAACAGCGAGCGTGAGGCGGGGCCCTTTGTGGTGGTGGACTGTTCCGGCCTGACCGAAACGCTGTTCGAGAGCGAGCTGTTCGGCCACGAGAAGGGCGCGTTTACGGGCGCGATTGCGCGCAAGGCGGGGCTGGTGGAAACCGCACAGGGCGGCACCCTGTTTCTCGACGAGATAGGCGATGTGCCGCTGGCCATGCAGGTCAAGCTGCTGCGCCTGATCGAATCGGGCACCTATCGCCGGGTGGGCAGCGTGGAAACCCAGTATGCCAATTTCCGCCTGGTTGCCGCTACCCACAAACCGCTGGAGAGCATGGTGGTAGAGGACGAGTTCCGCCAGGACCTGTATTACCGCATTAACGCTTTCCCCATCGTGCTGCCGCCCTTGCGCGAACGCAGCGACGACATCCCCTTGCTGGTCAATTCCATCCTGCAGCGGATTAACTATGCCAAGCGCAAGCTCAGCGTAAGCGATAGTGCCATGGCGCTGCTGCAGCGCGGCGCCTGGCATGGCAATGTGCGCGAGCTGCGCAATGTGCTGGAGCGGGCCAGCCTGTTTGCCGATGATGGCGTGATCCGTGCCGAGCATCTGCCTGCGTTGGGTGTGGCGCGCAGCGCCGGTAACCGGATCAGCGTGCAGGCTGCCGGCAGCACGCTGGCCGAACTGCATGCCAGTTTCCAGGGCACGCGCAAGGAACTGGCGGCCACGCTGGGACTGAGCGAGCGTACGCTGTACCGCAAGCTCAAGGAGCTGGGACTGGACTGACAGCCGCTGCCATACTGTCACATTGGCAGCGAAGCGCTGCCATGGCAGTGTTTGGCAGTCTGTCAAATTCCGCTAAGTATTTGATCTGTATCATTTTTATTTTCCTGTTACCACTGGCACGGAAAGTGCGAAACAGTGGGCATGAGACATCCTGATAAACGCCTGTTACGCCACCTGATCATCGCCGTGCTTGTCAAGCTGGCGCTGCTGACGGGGCTGTGGTGGGCCTTTGTGCGGGATGCGCGTGTCGAGGTCGACACCACGGCCATTGCCCGGCATCTGGGCGGGCCGCTCGGGACTACAGGAGAAAAACAGTGATATCAGACCAATTAGTGGATCTGTCGCGGCTGCAGTTCGCCGCGACGGCCATGTACCATTTTCTATTCGTGCCGCTGACCGTCGGCATGGTGTGGCTGCTGGTGATTATGGAGAGCGTGTATGTGATGACGGGGCAGGTCATCTGGAAAGACATGACGCGCTTCTGGGGCAAGCTCTTCGGCATCAATTTCGCTCTCGGCGTCACCACCGGCATCACGCTGGAATTTCAGTTCGGTACCAACTGGGCCTATTACTCGCACTACGTGGGCGATATCTTCGGCGCGCCGCTGGCGATCGAAGGGCTGATGGCCTTCTTCCTTGAATCGACCATGATAGGGCTGTTCTTCTTCGGCTGGGACAGGCTGCGCAAGGAGCACCATCTGCTGGTGACTTTGCTGATGGCAGTCGGCACCAATCTGTCGGCGCTGTGGATACTGGTGGCCAATGGCTGGATGCAGAATCCCGTCGGCGCCGAGTTCAGTTTCATCACCATGCGGATGGAAATGGTGGACTTCTGGGACGTGCTGTTCAACCCGGTGGCGCAGGCCAAGTTCGTGCATACGGTGTCGGCCGGCTATGTGACGGGCGCCATGTTCGTGCTGTCGGTGTCGAGCTGGTATCTGCTGCGCGGCCGCGACGTGGAGTTCGCCAGGCGCAGCTTCCGCGTGGCAGCCGCCTTTGGTCTGGCCTCGGCGTTGAGCGTGATCGTGCTCGGCGACGAATCGGGCTATACCGTGGGCGAAGCGCAGGAAACCAAGCTGGCTGCGATGGAAGCCATGTGGGAGACCAAGCCCGCGCCGGCCGGTTTGACGCTGGTGGCCGGCATCAATGAAGCGCAGGCCCGCAACGACTGGGAAATCGAGCTGCCGTGGGTGATGGGCCTGATCGGCACGCGCTCCGTCAGCAAGCAGATACCGGGCATCCACGCCATCAAGCAGAAGAACCGCGCCCGCGTGGTGCGCGGCATACAGGCCGTGCTGGCGCTGGAGACCCTGCGCCAGCAGCGCGACGACGCGGCAGCGCTGGCCCGCTTCAACCAATACAAGGCGGATTTGGGCTTCGGCCTGCTGCTGAAAAAATATGTGGCCGATGTGCAGCAGGCGACGCCGGACATGATAGAGCGCGCCGTCAACGATACGGTGCCGCGCGTGCTGCCCATGTTCTGGGCCTTCCGTTTGATGGTAGGGTTGGGCATGGCCATGCTGCTGCTGTTCGGGCTGGCCTTCTGGAGCACGCTCAAATTGGTGTGCGGCCAGTCGCGCTGGCTGCTGCGCTGGGCCGTGCTGATGCTGCCGGCACCATGGCTGGCCTGCGAACTGGGCTGGTTTGTGGCCGAATACGGACGCCAGCCGTGGACCATCTACGGCGTGCTGCCTACCCATATGAGCGTATCCACCCTGAGCGTGCAGAACCTGTACGGTTCGCTGACGGGCTTTGTGGCCTTCTATACCGTACTGCTGATCGTCGAAGTGTTCCTGATGGTGAAGTTTGCCCGTCAGGGCCCCGGCAGCCTCGGTACCGGCCGCTACGACTATGACCTGACAATGAAGGAGCTGCAGCATGCTTGATTACGGCACGTTGAAAATCATCTGGTGGCTGCTGGTAGGCGTACTGCTGGTGGGCTTTGCCATCATGGACGGCCATGATATGGGCGTAGGCACACTGCTGCCCTTTGTGGGGCGCAGCGATCTGGAACGGCGCGTGGTGATCAATACCGTGGGGCCGCACTGGGATGGTAATCAGGTGTGGTTCATCACCGGTGGCGGGGCGTTGTTCGCCGCATGGCCGGTGGTGTATGCCACCGCGTTCAGCGGTTTTTACTGGGCCATGATGCTGGTGCTGTGGGCACTGTTCTTCCGTCCGGTGGGGTTCGACTATCGCAGCAAGATCCATCATCCGCTGTGGCGCAGCGTGTGGGACTGGGGCCTGTTCGTCGGCGGTGCCGTGCCGCCGCTGGTGTTCGGCATCGCTTTCGGCAATCTGCTGCAGGGGGTGCCGTTCCACTTCGACCGGTATCTGGTGTCGACCTACACGGGCAGTTTCTGGCAGCTGCTCAATCCCTTTGCCTTGCTGGCCGGTGTGGTCAGCAGCGCCATGCTGACCATGCAGGGCGCTGCCTATCTGGCGCACCGCACGGAAGGCGTCTTGCAGACACGTGCCATCCGCGCTGGTGTGGTGGCCGCCGTGGTGCTGTGCCTGAGTTTTGCGGCGGCCGGCATCTGGCTGCAGAGCATGCCCGGCTACCGCATCACTTCCGCCATTGATCCGGCTGCCTTGCCGGACGTGCTGGGGAAAACCGTGCTGCGCGAAGCAGGCGCGTGGATGGCCAATTATGCGCGCCAGCCTTGGCTATGGCTGCTGCCTGCACTGGGACTGGGCGGCGCGCTGCTGGCGGCACTGCTGCTCCTGCAACGCAGGGCGCTGGCGGCCTTCGTGCTGTCGTCGCTGGCGCTGGTAGGCGTGATCGGCACGGCAGGGGCGTCGATGTTCCCGTTCGTGATGCCATCGTCGTCTATGCCGGACGCCAGCCTGACGGTGTGGGATAGCGTGTCCAGCCACCTCAGTCTGGCCATCATGTTGTGGGCCACGCTGATCTTCATGCCGCTGGTGATTCTATACACGTCGTGGGCCTATCGCGTGATGCGCGGCAAGGTCACCACGGCGCATATCGAAGCGCATCAGCATACGGCTTACTAATGCGGCGCCTGGCGCGTCGCAATCCATCGGAATAGGAGAAAAATGATGTGGTACTTTGCCTGGATTTTGGGAGTGGGATTTGCTCTGTCGCTGGCCATACTGAATGCCATGTGGGGCGAGAATCAGGCTGCCCGCGCCGCAAGCGCCAAGGAGCCGCAGCCATGAGCGGCGCAGCAGGGCAGAGCTCTCGCTTGCATGCTGCCAGCCTTGCCGTCGGGGTGCTGGTGATGCTGACTGCCAGCCTGTACCCGCCGCTGTTCCAGCGTGCCGGTGGAGCGGCCGACCATACGCTGGCGGCGCTGCTGTTTGCCGCCATGAGTGCCGGACTGGTACGTGGAGTCGGCTATCTGCCTGCGCTGCCGCTGTGGCGCTGGATGTTTTCCGGCTGGAGTTGTGCGCTGTTCCTGTTGCTGGCTGGCGGCGTGAAAACCCTGCGCGGCTAGTCCGCTGGAACTGGTAATAGATCGGTCTGTTGTGGTTTGACGACTAAACAAAAGTGTCATTCCTTTAATTTATTTAAACGAAAGGTTTTTTCAGCCAAAAATTAGTCTATCCCTTCATTTTTCTTTCTTTTCGTTGACCTGAAACTTATTTATTTCTACAGTTTACTAACGGTTAGCCTGTAAAAACGAAAGAAAGTAAGTTAATTCTTTACGTTTTGCTGTTCAACATGGTTTGCGCTGCGGCGCACTGGCCGTATTCCATCAAAACGACTTTAAGAATAGGGAGGGACGCTAGTATGAAAACATCTACGCCTACCGGCGCTGCAGTATTGCGGCGCTCGTTGCTGGCACTGGGACTGCTATCCTGTATCGCTGCGGTGCAAGCCCAGTCGATTACCGGGGGGCTGTATGGCTCTGTGCCGGCAGGCGGCGCCACTGCAGTTACCGTCACCAACGAGCAGACCGGTTTCAAGCGCGAACTGCAGCTTGATGCCCAGGGCCATTACAAGACTTCCGGCCTGAATCCCGGTCTGTACACGGTAACCTTGCGGCAGGGCGAGGCGGTGATAGCCGTGCGTCAGGTCAGCGTCAAGCCGAACAGCGATACGCCCGTGCTGGCCGTGGCGGCCGAAAATCAGGGTGACGATGTGCTGGCTACCGTGACGGTAGCAGGCCATTCGGCACAGACCATGGTGTTGCCGATCGACGTGAATACGCCGGAACTGTCGAGCCATTACAGCCGCGAGCTGATTAATACTTTGCCGCTGGTGAACGGCAACGCCGAATCGATCGCACGGCTGCGTTCCAACGTGCGCTACGACCAGAACACCACGGGACTGGTGCAGCTGGGCGGTGCGTCGCCGGCCGAGAACCGCTACTACCTGAACGAGTTCGACACTACTAATGACCGTACGCTGCTGGGTGCCAACCGGCTGCCGCGCGAAGCCATACAGGAAACGGAAGTGCTGGCTGGCAGTTTCGGCGCATCGTGGACCAATGCCACGGGCGGCATCATGGCCCAGACGGTGAGGCAGGGATCGAATAAATTCGAAGCGGGCTATTCGCTGTACTACACGCCGCCCACTTCATCCACCCTGATGCCGCCGGAAAAAGACATCCGCGACGGGCAGGGCGATTACTACCGCTACAGCTCGAACAACCGCAGCGAAGCCAGCGTGACCAACTACCTGTGGGCATCGGGCGCGCTGATCAAGGACAAGCTGTTCGCGTTTGTCCTGCTGGGCGACAAGCTGCCTTCAAGCAGCTACAACTTCAGCCAGAATCGTGCATCCGTCGCCAAGTCGCAGAGCAAGAATGGGCTGATTAACCTGACCTGGAATATTAACGACGACCATACGCTGAACTTGATAGGCTCGCGCGCATCGAGCAGCACCAGCACGGATACCTACCGCCTGCTTAGCAACTACAGCACCAAGGTCGGGGCGTTTTCCTCTAGTTCTTATGCCCCCGTCACCGAGCGCATGCTGATTGCCAATTACCACGGTAACCTCAGCAGCAATCTGGAACTGCGCCTGATGGGCGGCTTCCTTGGTCAGCTCAATGACCGTGCCCACGGCGCCGAAGATATTCCCTACGTCGATTCCTACAACAGCCAGACCCAGAAGACCGTCAACATCGGCGTGCAGGACCGCACGGTGAATTTCCGTCCCGACGACTACTGGCGGCGAGGCTACAAGGGCGATCTGGCCTGGACGCTGGGCAGTCACAAGCTGGTGTTCGGCGCCGAATACTACCAGCACTTTCTGGGCCAGGACTGGCATACGCCGCAAGCCGGCTGGTACACCTATTACGACCGGCCCAACACCGTGCAGCTGCCGAACGGTGAGCAGGTCAGCGGCAAATATGTGGGCTACTATTTCAACCGCGAATTCGGCCGCATGGTATCCATCAACAAGGCCGCCTATCTGGAAGACTACTGGAAAATGGGCAATGGCGTGACGGCCTATGGCGGTCTGCGCTTCGACAAGTTCATCAACAAGGATGCACTGGAGCGGCCGCTGTTTGCCTTTCCTACCACTTCGCCGCGGCTGGGCGTGGCATGGGATGTGCGCGGCGACTCGAGCCTGAAAGTCGGCGCCAACCTGGGCCGCTATTCGCTGGCCATGCCATCCAACTTCAGCTTCGGCGTGGCCGAATCGCATCTGGAGCAGCGCAAGTGGTACCGCTACACCGGCATCGATCCGGCCACCCAGACGCCACTGGGCCTGAGCCAGATCGGTTCTACCTACACGGTGCCTGGCCACGATGGCGTGCCGCCGCAAGCCTATCAGGTCGCCACTGACAACCTCAAGGCGCCGTATCAGAACGAGCTGCAGCTGTATATCCAGAAAGCCTTCAGCCGCAACTGGGTAGGACAGGTGGACTTCGGCTACGCCGATCTGAAACGTGTGATCAATTCCACCTGCTATGGGCAGGGCATAGGCAAGTATGCCAACAGCCACGGTTATCCGAACTATCCGGTGGACTATGAATGCTTCGAGCTCAATCCGGGTGAGGACGTGACCGTGACGCGCGATTTCCGCGGCGACGGCAAGCTGGAAACGCTGACCATACCGGCCAGCGAGTTCGGTCTGCCCAAGCCCAAGCACAAGTACATTCACCTGACCTTCGATGCCAGCCACTCGCGCAGCGCCAGCGAACCGTGGTATCTGAACACCAGCTATACGTGGACCCGTTCGTTCGGCAACGATAACGGCTTCCTGAATCTGGAAAACCGCAATGCCGGCTACATCGGTCAGACCGGTATCTACGACTTCCCCGAAACGACGCGTGGCGCCAGTGGCAATCTGACCAACGATATTCGCCATGCGATAACCGTGTCCGGCGCCTACTTCTTCCAGAGCGGGCTGCGCACCAGCGGCGTGCTGTCGCTGCATAGCGGCGAGCCTATCAGCTGCTTCGGCCTTAACCCCGATGTCAACAGCCTGTCGTATAACTGGGGCTCGTGGGGCCATTTCTGTGACGCCAGCAGCGATCCTGTCGGCGTCAAGACGGCAGGTACCAGCGGCCGCCTGCCCTGGTTCTGGCAGTTCGACCTGGGTGTGGGCTATGACACCAGCGTGGGCGCACATAACAAGCTGAGTCTGGACCTGAGCATCCAGAATCTGTTCAACCGGCGCGGCATTACAGACCGCTACAACACCTATAGCGCAGACGTGAATGCCAACAATACCATCGTGCCCGATATAAACTGGGGCATTCCTAGCCAGTATCAGGCGCCACGCCGCGCCTCGCTGGTGCTGCGCTACAACTACCGCTAATCACAAACGGAGACTGAATCTTGAAGCTAAGTAGAACTATCCAGACCGGCTTACTGGCATTGAGTCTGTGCAGCACGCTGGCCTATGCTGCGCCGGCGGCCCGCGCTGCAGCTGTACCACACTTTGCCATCAACGGCGCGCAGTTCAGGCTGGATGGCCAGCCTTTTGTGATCCGCTCCGGCGAGATGCACTATCCGCGCATTCCCCGTGCTGCATGGCGCGAGCGGCTGCGCATGGCGCGTGCCATGGGCCTCAATACCGTCACCACCTATGCGTTCTGGTCGCAGCACGAGCCGCAGCCGGGCCAGTGGGATTTCAGTGGCCAGAACGATATCCGTACTTTCATCCGCACGGCCGCGGAAGAGGGGTTGCAGGTGGTGCTGCGACCTGGTCCTTATGTGTGTGCCGAGGTGGATTTCGGCGGCTTCCCCGCCTGGCTGCTGCGCACGCCGGGCCTGCGGGTACGCTCTATGGACACACGCTATCTGGCCGCCAGTGCGCGCTACTTCAAGCGGCTGGCGCAGGAAGTGGCAGACCTGCAAAGCAGCCGTGGCGGTCCGATACTGATGCTGCAGCTGGAGAATGAATACGGCTCCTTTGGCCGTGACCATGACTACCTGCGTGCCGTGCGGGCGCAGATGCAGAGCGCCGGCTTCGACGCACCGCTGTTCACTTCCGACGGTGGCGCAGGGCGGCTGTTCGAAGGCGGCACGCTGGCAGATATTCCGGCCGTGGTCAATTTCGGCGGCGGCGCGGATGATGCCAAGGCTTCGATTGCGGAACTGGCCGCGTGGCGCCCCCATGGTGTGCGCATGGCGGGCGAATACTGGGCTGGCTGGTTCGATCACTGGGGCGAGCAGCACCATAGCCAGAGCCCGGACGATGCCGCCCGTACGGTGGAGTGGATGATGCAGCAGGGCGTGTCGTTCAACATCTACATGTTCCATGGCGGGACCAGCTTCGGCTGGCTGGCCGGTGCCAACTACTCGGGCAAGGAACCGTATCAGCCTGATACCACCAGCTACGACTACGATGCTGCGCTCGATGAAGCGGGCCGGTCCACTGCCAAATACCATGCGCTGCGCAGCGTGATCGCGCGCCATCTGGACCAGCCTTTGCCGCCGGTCCCGGCCGCACCGCAGCCGCAGGCGCTTGCTCCGTTCGCGTTGCAGCCTGCGGGCAGCGTGCTGGCACAGCTGCCGCAGCTGGCGCAAGGGCAGCCATCGCGCTGGGCAAGGGCGATGGAGGAATACGGCCAGAACTACGGCTATATCCTGTACCGCAAAAAACTCGCTCAGGCTGCGCAGGGCAAGCTGGTGCTGGAAGGACTGCACGATCAGGCTACCGTGCTGGCCGATGGCAAAGTGATAGGACGGCTGGACCGGCGTTTGAACGAAAGCACGCTGACGGTGGACCTGCCGGCCGGTACTCAGCTCGATCTGCTGGTGGAAGCCATGGGACGTATCGGCTTTGGCGGCAAGCTGGTGGACGATAACAAGGGCATTACGCGTGGCGTCAAGCTGGGCGATGATGAACTGGAAGACTGGACTGTTTATCCGCTGCCGCTCGATAGTGCCAGTCTGGGCCGGCTGGCGCCGCAGAACGCTGCTGCGCCAGCGAATGCCACAGCAGGCGGCGCGGTGCCGGGCTTCTGGCGCGGCAGTCTGCAGCTGGCACATCCGGTCGATACCTTCCTCGATACGCGCGGCTGGGGCAAGGGACAGGTGTGGGTAAACGGCCACCATCTGGGCCGCTACTGGCAGATCGGACCACAGCAGACGCTGTATCTGCCAGCCTCCTGGCTCAAGGCCGGAGCCAATGAGGTGCTGGTGCTGAGCACTGAGGCACCGACGGCCAGCACCATGCAGGGACTGGCCGAACCGGTGTTCGATACACCAGCCCAGCCCTAGCCGCCAGCGCTGGCCCGCCCGCCGCCGGCAGCACTGCTGCTGGCGGATATGGCTGCGTTAGCATATCGTTTCTGGACTGGCCGCCAGCGGCAGCGCAACGGTAAATGTAGTGCCAACGCCCACCTCGCTGCTGACGCTGATCTCGCCGTTATGCTTGGCGATGATTTTTTTGACGATATCCAGCCCCAGGCCGCTGCCTTCACCGGGCGGTTTGGTGGTGAAGAAGGCTTCGAAAATCCGTTCCCGCAGCTCGGGCGGAATGCCGCAGCCGGTATCGCTGACGGCGACTACGGCGTGCTGGCCGCGCCGTCCTATCTGTATGGTCAGGGTGCCGCTGCCTTGCATGGCCTGCAGGGCGTTGTGGATCAGATTGGTCCAGACCTGATTCAGCTCATCGGGCAGACCCAGTAGTTCATCCTGCGCTTGGTACCGGCGCACGACGTCTACGCCATGTTTGATCTGATTGTGATAAATCGTTAATACCGTTTCTATGCTTTCGGCTAGATCGATAGGGCAGAAGGTGCCGCTGGTATCCACGCGCGAATAGGACTTCAGGGCGAAAATAATTTTGGCAACCCGCTCGACTGCGGTGTTGATATTGTCGGCGCTGCGGATGATGGCCGACATGGCCGCTGCGGTGGATATGATGAAGTCGCTGGCCGGATGGCACAGTAGCGGCATGTAGTCCTGCACGTGTTCGTGTGCATACAGTTGCACCAGAACCGCCGACTTTTCTCGGGCGTTGCGCACGCCATGCTGTTCCAGCGTCTGGGTCAGAGTGCGGGTAACGCTGCGTTCCTCGCGCGTGCTGAGCAGGCAGACAGCACTGCGTGCATGTTGGACCAGCGTCATGAACAGGCTTTGTTGCGACTGATCGAGCAGTTGGAACAGGCGCGGCAGACTGACCATGGTATGTTCGAGCGCACCTACAATACTTTGGCCACTAGATTTGATGGCACCGATAGGTGTATTGACCTCATGCGCCACGTTGGCCACAAGCTGGCCCAGTGTGGCCATTTTCTCCTGTTGAATGATGGTGGCCTGGGCCTGTTTCAGCGCGGCCAGCGCATCCGAGTTGGCTAGTGCAATCGCGCCATAGGCGCACAGCGAACGCAGGATGGCGGCATCGCGTTCGCCGTAAGCGGCACCGCTCGGGCAGCTGATGTGCAGGATGCCCAGTGCGCGGCTACCGGTCATTAGCGGGGTGTACATGCTGGAGCGCTCCGGGCCGGTCTGGATAATCACTTCGGCCTGTTCGTTCAGACAGCGCTCGAAGGGATCGCCTGGCTCGATCTGGTGATGCATAGGTGGCAGTGGCTTGCCATCTTCCCAGCCCAGCGCCAGGTCCAGCGTCTGTTGGTTTTCTGCCAGCCGGTAGAGCCGGAAACTCTGGACGTCCAGCAGGGTGTGGACATGCTGGCTCAGTGCGCTGATCAGCGCTCCCTGTTCCAGATGGGCGGTCAGCTGGCGCCCTATGCTGCCGATCATTTCCAGATCGTTGGCGCGGTCTTGCGTCAATTTGAGCAGGCTCTGGGTTTCATCGAACAGACGTGCATTGTCGAGCGCGCCGGTGAGGCTGTTGGCCAGCGTACTTAGCAAGGTGACATCGGAGGTCGTGAAGACATTTTCACGATCTAGATTCTGCAAGGAGATAACACCTACGGCTTGCTCCCTGACCATCAGGGGAACGAATAGTACGGCTTGGGAAATTTCGCCGTAGATAACTAGAGGATTGCCATAATGCTGGCCCAGTTCCTCTACATTCTCGTTAATCAGCAAAGGTCTGCCGGTTTCGACGACGTGTTTGCGAAAGCCGACGTTGGCAATGGAGATGTGAGGATAGCGCACATTGCGCTCGATGGAAAACGTGAAATCGAAACAGTCGCGGGCGCGGTCATACAGGGCAATGTCGACAGACTGGGCGTCGAAGGTGGCATGGATCTGTTCGCCCACGATATCGTAGATGTTCTGCTCGCGCTGGCGGTTGGCCAGTGCCGTCTGCATCTGGTTGAGCATGAGCAGATTATTGGTACGGTCTTGCGACAGCTTGAGCAGACGCTGGGTTTCGTCGAACAGGCGGGCATTTTCCAGTGCCACGGCGAGCGTGTTGGTGACGGTTTTAAGCAGCGTCACGTCGGCATTGGAGAAGGCAAATTCCAGATCCAGATGCTGCAGCGTGACCACGCCGGTGACGCGGTCGCCGATGATCATGGGGATGAAGGCGGCGCTGCGTGCCATATCGCCGCGGATGGCCACCGGATTGCCGTAGTCAATCGATGCCTGGGCGATATTCTCGTTGAACAGCAGGGCCTGTTTGGTTTCGATCACGTGCTTGCGGAAGCCGAATACGCCTATCGAGGTGGGCGGCAGGCGCTCGTCGCGTTCGACCGCATAGGGCATGTAGAGCTGCTCTCCCTTTTCGTCGAGCACGGCAATCATCACTACCTGGGCATCGAAAATCAGCTTGATCTTCTCGCCGACGATGTCGCAGATGTCGTGCAGCTGTAGCCGCGCCACTAGCGCTGTCTGGACATCGTTGATGATGGCCAGCTCCGCTTCGCGCTGGAAGGATTGGCGTTGTACCCGTTTAATGGCGGTATCGCTCATGCGCACCTCGTGCGCAGTTCGGCCAGTTCGGCCTCTTTGGCTTGTAGTGCGGCGGCGTTGTCGGCAAGCTGCTGCTGCAGTGCGCGGATTTCATCGCGCAGCTGGTATTCCTGATGAAAGGCATGCAAGGCCGAACGCAAGGTCAGTACCAGATCTGCGTTGTTGAAAGGCTTTTCCAGAAAGCGATAGAGATTGGCAAAATTGATGGCCTTCTTTACCCCTTCCAGATCGCTCTGGCCCGTCAGCATGATTTTGATGGTATTGGGGCTGCGTTCATGTAGCGCCACCAGCAGGGCATCGCCGCGCATATTCGGCATGATGTAATCGGAAACAATGACACTGACGGTGGTGCCTTCGGCTGCATATTCCTCGACAATTTCCAGCGCCTCTTCCCCGCATTCGGCAATTTCGATCACATTGTCGCTGCCAAATATCTTACTTAGAAGCACCCGCAGTGCATTCAGAACGGTCGAGTCATCATCGACGCAGAGGATCACTCCTTTACTCATATTGCCCAACCTCCCATGTATGGACGGAACGCCAACCAGTGTTTCAACCGGAATCAGGCGTAGACGATACGGGGAGTGTACAATAAAAATCTAAATTATTTGATGAAATTGGTTTTATTGAGTAAAAATAGTTAATTCTATCAAAATGATAGTGACACTATCCATTATTTTGTGGGCGTTAAGAGCAGGGGCTGGTGCGTCACAGGCTGCAAGGTTCGCACCAGCCTAGTCCCGGCTGTTTATTTTACTTTGCTGATTTCCACTTCCCAGTCCACGCCGGACTCGATATGGTGTTGCTTGGCATAGTTGCCCTGGCTAATGGCCAGCGCCACGTCGAGCAGGCTGTTCAGGTAGACCAGCGGTTTGCCCTGAGCCACACCGCCGAAGGTATGTTCGAAGGGCGCCACGACTTTGTCGACTTGTTTGCCTTTGTGCAGGATGCGTACCTGTACCTT